>ERZ506896.884-NODE-884-length-18054-cov-3.630091_pt1 | contig 18054 bp, 14 predicted proteins | sample MGYA00513176_ERZ506896 | MGnify/ENA metagenome assembly ERZ506896
TCTTCACTTGGTTTTGTTTCGCTTCCCCAGAATACAATTTCCTCAATGTCAGCAGGAATACTGTTATTAGGCAGAATTATTGATGCATCGTTGCTTATATTAATCAGTACCTTTCCACTCAAAGTAGACCAATCTACATTTTCCCATTCTATTTCAGTATAACCCGTCGGTTTACCTTTCTTAGTTGTAAAGGTGATACGGGAACATATAGAGCCGTTTGCGAAAGCATAAGCCGTATATTCCGTACTGGAAGCCAAACCTGTGATTGTCACCTTATGTGCAGCAATATCTGCTGGTGATAATTGGGTTCCTGATTCAGGTACTCCTTCGGTAGAAAGAACACAAGCATATTCATCTACATCCACCGTTTCTTCCCATGAGAATACAGCTGAATTTGCTGTTATATCACTGATGGTAGATTCGATTTCCAAACCAGGAATGGTAACAGTCTGTGAACCACGCGGATTATTTTCATTATAAATAGTAATTGTGTATTCAGTGAACGACTTCAAATTTTCAACCCATGCTTCACCTGCGGCAGCTTCTGTTGACGAAATAACACGTGAAGTTGCTTCTGTGGCACCTGTTTCCATGATTTCGAAATGATCGACTGCTAATCCGGCTTCCCATGACATGCGTACTTTTCCTTGACCTTCAGGTAAGTCTTCAGTAGTTGGGATATTCAGGATAGCTTCTTCCTTAACTGAAGCAAAAGTCTTTTTATAATTTACCCAGCGAGATTCTTTCTCTCCGGAAATAGACTTGATACGCATATAATAAGTCGTATTTACAGCCAGATTATCCATTGTGTAAGGTGACTGCTTGATCCGGTTGGCAGGATCATTTCCATAAACGATATTTCCATTTTCTTCTGATCCCATTGGAGTTTCGTCAGTCATCTCGTTAGGACTAATCTCGATAATGTAATAGTCGGTATTAGATGTTGAGCTCCAAGTTACTACCGCTCTGGCTACTTTACTGTCTGTTTCTACACTGATTCCGTTTTCATCAGTTCCGAAAGGACGGCTGTAGGAAGAGTCAATATCCCAATCACTTTTCTCTGTACACGAAGATACAGCCAAAGAGGCCAGGAGCATGAAAGCTCCCATTCCCAATATATTTTTTATATTCTTCATTTTTCATGCTTTTTTCTCCAATCACTGTGCCTTTTTCGCCTTGCATCCGCATTTCTTCATTTTTTTCATATAAGCATAAAACTGCTTATGCAATTCCCTCATTTCATCTGGTGCCTTCATAGCATGTTGATACATAAATTTATCTCCAAAACTACTTCCAAATGTAACTGCCAGCATAATTGTCAGAAATGACAATGGCAAAAAGCGAAAAATATTCATTTTCCATGGTGACAATTTACCCTTTTGTTTTCGCAAAAAGTTAAAATTTCTTTTCAGCCTTTCCGCTGTTTTCCTCATAATTTTCCATCCTTTTTCCACTTTCTCCGGATTGTCTGATTCATAATACGCATCCGCAATCGGTACCACCATAGCAAGATGACAAAGCTGCCATAGATGCATATCCGTTACTTTCTGGTATGGTATATGAGCATGCCTCAATATCTCTGAAAACTGCTTAGTTCTTTTGGATTTATTTCCTGATTTTTCTTATATTGTAATCCATTATTTCTTAAAGCCTCAAGTCTTTTACCTCTGGCATAAATGTTTGTATCATAACCAGCTTCTGCAAATAAAGCCGCATACAAGGATCCAATCACACCCGCACCATAAATCAATATTCTCATAAGAATCATTCCTCTCCTCTTACCCCAGTGCCACATCCAAGATCATCATCAAACTAAATCCAAGTGCAAAGAAAAGCGTACCGATATTCGAGTTCTGTCCCTGAGACATTTCCGGAATTAGTTCTTCAACCACGACATATAGCATAGCTCCTGCTGCAAAGCTGAGTAAATATGGTAATGCCGGGATTACCAGCTGTGCGACAAGAATCGTCATTACTGCTCCAATCGGTTCAACGACTCCTGAAAGTACACCTCCCAGAAATGTCTTTCTCTTACTTTCACCCTCTGCCTGATTACTTCCAACATGAAGATGCGGAATCAAATGATCAAGTGCGAGTAAAAACAATATACCAATCCAGAACCCAGCAACTGCAGGAACAAACGATAAAGTTCCCATATTTTCAGATTGTTTAATTGCCGGAATCAGAAGACTCCAGATTGAAGCCGCAACCATTATACCTGCTGCAAACCCTGCAAGTGCACGTTGCAGTAACTTGCCAAGTGTTTTTCTCATAAAAAACACGCATGCTGCACCTAGCGTTGTTCCAACAAATGGAATCAGTATACCTTCAAAAATATTTATTCGCATTATATTTTCCTTCCATATATGCTCGAAAAAATTCATTGGCAAAAATAATTATCTTCAGCGGTATAGTATTAGTTCTATAGCTTATTGATTATATTGCCTAATATCTGTTATTCTATAATCTTTCACTGTGTTAGTTTTAACTAACTACCTAGTATAAAGAAAACCGTGCAAAAAGCAAACTGTAATTTCACACGGTTTTCTTATGCTTAAGTATATCACTTGCGTAATCATATAACAATATATTTCTTTCAACAATTTACAAAACTAGGCGGTGGAATTTACTCTTTCACACAATAATGTTATGGTTGTATCTCCTTCTGACAGCAGTACTGTAAAAATATCATATCTTCCAAAGGTGTAAATTCTACGTTTTTGCATTCGACTCTACGATTGCTGCATCAATCTTCTGAAAACGTTCTGTCAAATCTCTTTCCTCCTTCGTGTCATCTGATACAATACGGTTGCCATTACAGAATTATTTTCCCAAGCTGCCAGAATGCCACCGCACTCGCCGCTGCCACATTCAGCGAATCAACGCCATGTGTCATCGGAATTTTAACCGTATAATCACATAGCGCTATTGTCTCGTTTTCCAGTCCTTCACCTTCATTTCCAAGAATAACTGCCAACTTTTCTTCCTTCATCAGTTCCGAATCATCGATGCTGACCGAATCATCAGTCAGCGCAAGTGCTGCCGTCTTATAGCCAAGCTTTTTCAATTCTGCAATCGCCTGTTTTGGCCAGATTACTTCCCGCTTGCACCGCATTTCATTGCTATCCCGGATAAATGTCCACGGAATCTGAAATACGGTTCCCATGCTCACCCGGATGGCGCGCCGGTACAGCGGATCGTAGCAGGCGGGCGTCACCAGCACGGCGTCGATGCCGAGGGCTGCGGCCGAGCGGAAGATGGCGCCGACGTTCGTGTGGTTCGTGATGTCTTCCAGCACCGTGATGCGCCGCGCTCCGCGTACGATATCGGCCACGCTGGGCAGCTGCGGGCGGCGGAACGCTCCCAGCGCGCCGCGCGTCAGCTCGAACCCGGTGAGCTTCGTCAACTCGTCGTGCGGTGCGACGAACACGGGGACGCCGTCGCCCCAGCGCGCGGAGATCTCGTCGATGATCGGCTGCATCGCGGGCAGCCATTTCGCTTCCATGAGCAGCGACAGAGGCTCCATGCCAGCCGCCAGCGCGCGCTCAATCACCTTGCCCGACTCGGCGATGAACAGCGCTTTCTCCGGCTCCAGCTTGCTGCGCAGCTGCGCCTCGGTCAGCCGCGCGAACGCATCCAGCCGCGGATCGTCCAGCGTTTCCACGTTCTCGATCATCGGGCTGCCTCCTCGAAGCATGCCTCGCGCACTCCGCCCGCCACGTCTGCGACGTTCGCCAGACCGCGTTCGCAGAATTCGTCGCAGGTCATGATGTGGGCGCCGATGAAGGCCATGTCCTCGATGTTCGCCGCCTGCACCTCCGGCGTGCGCGACGACGTGCAGTCTTCCAGCAGCACCACATTGTAGTCGAGCGACAGCGCGTCGTAGCAGGTGGTGCGGATGCAGTTCGGCGTGGTGGTGCCGATGAGCACGACGGTGCCCACGCCCAGGCGGCGAAGCACCAGGTCCAGCTGCGTGGCGAAGAACGCGGAGAAACGCGGCTTCGCGATCACGCGGTCGCCCGGCTGCGGCGCCAGCGGTTCGTACTCGTCCAGCGTGCGCGGGCTGGCGCAGGCGCGCGACACGGGCTTGCCGCCTTCCACCCAGCCGCGATGCCGCGCGGCTTCCACATCCGAGCCGTCGGCAGCGTACTCGCGGATGGCGTGGAACACGGGCATTCCCAGCTCGCGCGCTCGGTTGAGCGCTCGCGTGCAGGCGGGCACGGTGGCTGCGGCTCCCGCCACGCATAGCGCCGACGAGGAGTCGAGGAACCCGTGTTGCATGTCGATGATGATGAGGGCTGCTTTGCGCGGGTCGATCATAGGGCGCTCCTTCGCACGATCTCGAACTGGTTCCTATTGTAGTCGATGAGGCCGTCCCTTTTCATCCGCGACAGCTCGGCGCACATGGCACTGCGGTCCACCGACAGGTAGTCGGCCAGCTCCTGGCGGTCGAACGGGATGACGAAGCGGCTGGCGTGCGCGGCTTCCGCCTGGTCGGAGAGGTACGACAGCAGCTTGGCGCGCGTCGTGCGCTTCGTGGTGTGCTCGATTTTGCGCGTCAGCGCGTGGGTGCGCTTCGCCACGATGCCCAGCAGGTTGCGGATGAGCCGGGCGTGGAACGCGCACGACGACGGGCACATGGTGGTCACGCGCCCGATGTCCAGGAACAGCACGGTCGCGTCTTCGGCTGCCACCACGTTGATGTCGAAGGCCAGGTCGGGCTCGCAGGCATACACTTCGGCGAACGATTGGCCCGGTCCGAACGATGCGAGGATGCTGCGGTTGCCCCAGTAGTCCTCCTTCTCCAGCCGTACCGAGCCTTCCAGCATGATACCCATCGCCGTGGTGCGGTCGCCCACGCGGAAGAGGTAGGAGCCTTTGGGGAATGTGCGCTTCCGCGCGCCCAGGCACTGCAGCATGGGCGCGAGGTCGGCGGCGTCGATGTTCGCGAACAGGGGCGATCGGCCGATGAGGGGCAGGTGGTGTTCCATAGGGCTCCTTTGTTGTAAATACAACGGAAATGCTTGAACCAGTATCGTAGGGTAAGCGTCATCAGGCAAGCAAGCGATGACCGAGCGCTGCGCACTGCACCGTGAACGGCATGCGGCGCGAAGGGGGGCAGTCCCCTTTCGCGCCGCTCTGGCGGGGTTTGAGCGCAGGCGCAAGAGAGGACGAGACATGGGCGATACGGCGACGATGTTCTGCTTCCAATGCGAGCAGACGGCTGGATGTACTGGCTGCACCGGGGCGACCGGCGTGTGCGGCAAGCAGGCGAGCACGGCTGTTTTGCAGGACGAGGTGACGGGCGCGCTCGTTGCTCTGGCGCGAACCGTACGTGCTGCGGGGATGAACGGGGACGCGCGGCGAACGGCGGACGATCTTGCGATGGAAGGTTTGTTCGCTACGCTGACGAACGTTGATTTCGACGATGCGGCCTTGGCCGACCTCCTCGCGCGCGTCCATGCCGAGCGCGATTCCGTTGCAGCGTCGGCGCAGGTGGGGGCTGCGCCCGACTACGATCTGGCCATGCTGTGGAACGCACCCGAGGACGCGCGTTCGCTCAAGTCGCTGGTGCTGTTCGGTCTGCGCGGGCTGGCGGCCTACGCCTATCATGCAGCGGCGCTGGGCTATCGCGACGACGCGGTGTCGTCCTTCCTGCATGAAGGCTTGGCCGCGCTGGCCGACGACGAGGCCGACGCCGACGTGTTGCTGCCGCTGTCGCTCAAGGTGGGCGAGGTGAACCTGCGCTGTATGGAGTTGCTCGATCGGGCGAACACCGAGACGTTCGGCACGCCGGAGCCCACCACGGTGACGCGCGCGGTGGAAGCCGGCCCCTTCATCGTGGTCTCTGGTCACGACCTGCACGACCTCAAGCTGCTGCTCGATCAGACGGAAGGCCGCGGCGTGAACGTCTACACGCACGGCGAGCTGCTTCCCGCGCACGCGTATCCCGAGTTGAAGCGCTATGCCCACCTCAAGGGCAATGTGGGAACCGCATGGCAGAGCCAGCGCGTCGAGTTCGCCGACCTGCCCGCGCCCGTCCTGTTCACCACGAACTGCCTCATGCCGCCGGCGGCCTCCTACGCCGACCGCGTGTTCACCACCGGTCCTGTGGCGTACCCCGGCATGATGCACGTTGAGGCTGCGCCCGACGGCGGGAAAGACTTCGAGCCGCTCATCCAGCGTGCGCTGGAGCTGGGCGGTTATGCGGCTGCAACCGATACGACCGGCACGTTCACCACGGGCTTCGGCCACAGCGCCGTCCTCGGCGTGGCCGACACCGTGGTCGACGCGGTGAAGCAAGGCGCCATCAGCCGTTTCTTCCTTGTGGGCGGCTGCGACGGTGCGCGTCCGGGCCGCAGCTACTTCCGCGACTTCGTGCAGCAGGCTCCCGACGACAGCATCATCCTGACGCTGGCGTGCGGCAAGTTCCGCTTCAACGACCTGGACTTGGGCACTATCGGCGGTCTGCCGCGCATCATGGACATGGGTCAGTGCAACGACGCGTACGGCGCCATCCGCGTGGCCGTGGCGCTGGCCGAGGCGTTCGACTGCGGCGTGAACGACCTGCCGCTGACGCTGGTGCTGTCGTGGTACGAGCAGAAGGCCGTGTCCATCCTGCTGACGCTGTTGCATCTGGGGATTCGCGGAATCTACCTGGGTCCGACTCTGCCCGCATTCGTGTCGCCCGGCGTGTTGGATGTGCTGGTGCGCGAGTTCGACGTCCGCCCCATCACCACGCCGGAGGAGGACTTGAAGGCGATTTTGGCGTAGCTCCCGACCATGCGTGCGAAGGAGCGAAGCGAGGTGCTAAAAACGAAATTGAGTTGAGAATCCGGCGGGTATTCCGAAGTTTTCTCAATTGGTTTGAGAAAACTTCGGAACGTTTCAAAGCGGAGCTGTACCAAGCGCGTCAAAGCGTGTCAAAGGGACGGGTGATTTGACACGCCTTCGATACGCTCACGAATGGCGCGAAAGGGGACTGTCCCTTTTCGCGCCACTTAGATATCCACGCCCAGGAACTGCTTCACCAGGATGCCGATGACGAACGACAGCGCCGCCACGCCCAGGCTGATGCCGGCCATCTGGCCGAATCGTTTCTTGAACGGAAGATCCTGCGCCACCGAGAGATAGTAGTTGAACACCACGAGTATCAGCAGCACGATGACTACCATGGTACCCATGGCCCACAGGTAGTGCGACTCGTCGAACAGCAGGTACGGCAGAATCAGCAGCGCTACCGTCACGAGGTAGGCGACGCCCGTGTACGAAGCCGACTTCAGCGCGTCGGGACGCCCCTCGCTCTTCGACGACAGGTACTCGCTCGACGCCATCGACAGGGTGGCTGCGATGCCGGTGATCAGACCCGAAAGCGCGATGAGACGCGTGTTCTGCATAGCCAGCGTCAGACCCGCCAGCGTACCGGTCATCTCCACCATGGCGTCGTTCATGCCCAGCACCATGCTGCCCACGTACGACAGGCGCTCCTCGTCCAGCATCGCCAGCAGCGCCTGCTCGTGCGATTCCTCGTCGGCGCGGATGCCCAGCGCCTCGGGCGCTTCTTTCGCCAGCTCCTCGTACGAGATCTGGGCCTTCTCCTCGCCCCGCTCCATCAGCTTGACGGCGAACGTGAAGCCGAACACGCGCGCGATAAGGGAGAATCGCAGCACCTTGCCGCGCTGGGGCTTCATCGCCTCGCCAGTGTAGCGCTGCCAGATGGCGGCGTGCTTCGCCTCCTCGTCGGCGATGCGCAGCAACGCGGCGCGGTTGCTCTCGTCCTTGGTGCCGGCCGCGATGCGCCGGTACACTTCGGATTCGGTCACCTCGTTCTGCTGGAAGATGCGAACCTGTGCGAGCGCTTCGGGGGAGAGCTGCGCGGTCGGGGCGGGTGCGGTATCGATCATGATGCTCCTCGCTGTTTCTTTTTCGGTTCGGCTGCCAGCATATCCGATTTTGCTATGTCGTGGCTGCTGTTTTCCGGTTGCGCCGCATCTTTCTCGCTCCGTGTCCGATCCCGTGCATCCGATGGTGCCGCCGGTGGCGAAAAAGGCTCGAATTCGGAAGTTTCGGAGCGTGCCGCAGGCGCTGCGAAAAACGCTCTTTCTCGTAATACCTGGTCATCGAAGTGCCCTTCATGGATACAGGCATGCCGTGCCCTCCTGAGGGGCGCGATGGTTTCCGAATTCGGCATCTTTTTGCCATTTCGAGCCCGGGGCGTTGCACGCTCTCAGGTCTGGGGCGTTGCACGCTTCACCCAGAGCAGCCACCCGAAGGCGGCCGCCATCAGCACGAGGCCTGCGGCGTCGAACAGGATGAAGCGCTCGATGCTGGCGGAAAGCGCGGCGTGGCCGGCGGGCAGCCCGAAGCGCAGCCACGATTCGCCGGCAAGGCCGATGGCCTGCTGCACCAGCACGATGACGGCCACGGCGCGGAAGCGCAGCGGGCTGGCGATGACGGCGGGGTAGGTGGCGTTCCACATGAGGAACGCGATGCCGAGGCCCTGCACGGCCGCGGCGCCCGGCACGCCCGCCACCTCGAACGACGGTGCGTAGGCATCGGGCCAAAGCACGAACGACGCCGCGCACTGCACGTTGATGGCAAACACCAGCAGAAACGCTGCGCGCGCCAGCCACGCGGCGCGGCGTACGCGCACGGGCAGGTCGTTCGTGTCGGCGGGTTGGTTCATACCGATATCCTTTCGCATTGTCGTGCAGCATACCACGCCCCTCGCGCGGCGGTATACTGCTGTTGAGCAACCGAAGAAAGGATCTCCATGACTGCCTCCGAACCCACGCCGCCCATCGCATCCCCGTCTCCTGCCGCGCCCCTCGCAAGCCAGCTTGCGGCCAACCCCTGCAGCCATCCGTCGTTCGACCAGTTCGTCGCCACCATCGCCGCGCTGCGCGCGCCGGACGGATGCCCGTGGGATCGCACGCAGACGCACCAGAGCATCGCGCACAACATGATCGAAGAGGCATACGAGGCGGTGGACGCCATCGAAGCCGCCGATGTCGCGCACCTGCGCGAGGAGCTGGGCGACGTGCTGCTGCAGGTGGTGTTGCAAAGCCAGATAGCTTCCGATGCCGGCGAGTTCGACATCAACGACGTGTGCGCCGACGTGAACGAGAAGATGGTCCGCCGCCATCCTCACGTGTTCGGCGAGGCGCAAGCCGCCAACGCCGGGGACGTGCTGGATCTGTGGGAACGGGTGAAGATGGCGGAGAAGGGCGCCGCCGACGAGGCGGCCGACGGTGCGGGCGAGCGGCGCGAAGGCCTGCTGGACGGCGTGCCCACCAGCTTCCCCGCGCTCATGCAGGCGCAGAAGATATCTCGCAAGGCCGCGGCCGCCGGGTTCGAGTGGGACTCGCTTGACGGCGTGTGGGAGAAAGTGCGCGAGGAAATCGCCGAGCTGCAAGAAGCCTACGCCGTCGCGCCCAAGGCGGCGAACGGCAAGGTGGACGCCGCGGCCGCTTCCGCAGGCGCGGCCGTCGACCCCGCCGCGGCCGAGGCGGCCGTCGCCGCCGTCGAGGACGAGCTCGGCGACGTGCTGTTCTCGCTGGTGAACGTGGGCCGCCGCATGGGCGTGGACGCAGAAGGTGCGCTGCGCTCCACCTGCCGCAAGTTCCGCGACCGATGGGCCTGGATGGAGCAAGCCGCCTGGCAGCAGGGTCGAACCATCGAAGACCTCTCCAGCGAAGAGCGCGAAACCCTGTGGAACGAGGCGAAGAAGCGCGAGCGATCGTAGGGTCGCCTCCTGTCGTCCTGGGCGCCCGCACCGCTTCGTTCGGGTCTCCGCTTCAACCCTTTGGCACATTTGATGGCGCAGGTGGGCGTAAAGCGCTAAACTGTATCCCCATCGTCATACATCCTACCAAGAAGGCGAGGAGGGCGATGCGTCCTGCATGGGAATTTGGAATCGAAAAAGACTCGCTGGAGGAAGAAAAAACCGACGGGGGGGGGGGGCTCATTCGGGCCTTCTGAGCACGACGCCCTCTCGGGTCTTCTAAACCACAGCGGATTCAACGTGCGCGTGCGCGCATTGATCGACGCCCATCCCGATGAGGCGTATGTTCTTGTGTACGGCGACATCGATCGCTTCAAGGCGTATAACGATCTGTTCGGCACTTCGGCGGGCGATAGCCTGCTCGCTGATATCGGCGAGATGATCCGCCGCAATCTGCCGAGCAATGCGGCGGCGGCTCGGTTGCGCGCCGATCATTTCATCGGCTGCTTCCCGCGTTCTCTGTTCGACGCCGATCGCATGCTCGCCGTGTTCAACGACTGGTTCGCTGCCTATCGTCAGGACTTCACCTTCTTCGTTCGCATGGGGGTGTATTCCATCGACGATCCCGAGCTGGACGTCAACCTCATGTGCGACCGTGCGCTCTTGGCGCTGCGCGCCGCGAAGAGCGGTTCTGCGGGCAGCCGCTATGTGCTGTACGACGAGACGCTGCGTGCGTCGCTGCTGAAGGAGCAGCAGCTGGCGGGCGAGATGACTACCGCGCTCGACCGGGGGCAGTTCGTGCCGTTCTTCCAGCCTCAGTACTGCTATGCGACCGGCCGTATGATCGGCGCCGAAGTGCTCGCGCGCTGGAAGCATCCCAAGCGTGGTCTGCTGGGTCCCGCCGAGTTCATTCCCGTGTTCGAGCGCAACGGCCTCATCTCCCGCTTCGATTACTATATGTGGGATCAGGCGTGCCGCTGCCTGCGCGCGTGGATCGACGCGCACGGTCGCGACGCCGTGCCGCATCTGTCGGTGAACCTGTCGCGCGCCGACATCTATCGATCCGACCTGTGCTCGTATCTCAAGGGGCTCGTGGAGCGCTACGATGTGCCGCCCAGCCTGCTGAACCTCGAGATCACCGAAAGCGCGTACATGGAATCGCCTGACCAGCTGGTTGGAGCCGTCATGGAACTGCGCCGCGCCGGCTTCACCGTGGAGATGGACGACTTCGGCAGCGGATACTCGTCGCTGAACACGCTGAAAGACGTGCCTGTGGACGTGTTGAAGCTGGACATGGGCTTCCTCGATGCGCACGAGAGCTCGCGCGGCGGCCTCATCCTCGCCTCCATCGTGCGCATGGCGCGCTGGCTGAACCTGCCCGTCATCGCCGAGGGAGTGGAAACCCAGAAGCAGGCAGCATACCTGGCCAGCATAGGGTGCGAGTACATGCAGGGCTATCTGTTCTCGCGTCCGGTAGATCGCGAGACGTTCGAGCGCATGTTGATGGACGGCGGTCGAGAGTCCGTCAAGCGGCCGATCATTGAGAATCTGCAGGATGATGCATCCGAGTTTTGGAACGCGGATTCCCCGGTAACCCATTTTTTCAACAGCTACGTGGGCGCCGCCGCCATCGCCGAATACGACAACCGAACGTTGGAGATCGCGCGTGCGAACCATCAGTTCGCTGAGCTATTCGGCATGCTCGATGATTTGGACGCGGCGGAGAGGATACGCAAGGACCTGCTGACGCAGCTGTTGGACGAGGATCGTGCCGCGCTGCATGAGGCTATTTTGCGCGCGGTGCGCGATCGCGGCGACTCCGAGAGCGAGCTGCGTTTCCGCAGCGGCGGACGAGGGCGTTGGATCCGTGTCCGCATCCGTCTGCTCTCGCGCGCGGGCAATCTCAGCAACCTCTATTTGCTTGCCGAGGAAACCACTCAGGAGCAGGCTTTGCGCGATCGGCTGGCTGCCACGCGCGACACCATTCCGGGCGGTCTGGCGTTCTACGAGGTGGCGGATCGCATTCGTCTGTTGGATTTCAGCGATGCCGCTGCCGATATGATCGGCTACACTCGCGAGGAATACCAGGCCCGCACGTTGGACGACGCGCTTGCGGTGGTGCATCCGGAAGATCGCGCACGCGTCGAAGCGGTGGCTGCCGAACTGGATGCGGGTGCGTCGCGGTCGTCGTGCACTATGCGCGTTCTGCGCGGCGACGGCAAGGTGGCGTGGCTGCATCTTTCAGCGTCGACGATGTATCGAGACGAGACGGCGCTGTACGTGGTGGCCGTGCTCATCGACGTGACGAACGAGAAGGAGAATGAGCAACGCCTCAAGGCGCAAAGCGAGCTGCAGTGCCGGTTGAGCGATTCCGTTCCGTGCGGCATCGTGCGCTATACGGTGGACGACGAGCCCCGCGTGCTATTCGTCAACCGTACGGGATGCGAGATATTCGGGTACGCCGATTTCGCTGCATATCGTGCTGGGACGGCGGGCGGTAAGATCGTACCCATCCACGATGACGACGATGAGCTGCATGCCAAGACGGTTGCGGCGCTCAAGGCCGGGGCGGCGCCCATCGGCTTCACGTATCGTTTCGTGCGAAGCGACGGCTCGATGGGATGGATCGAGGGCACGTCGGCGCTGGAGCGCGATATCGACGGCAGGACCGTCGTCCAAAGCGCGTTCCTGGATGTGTCCGACCGCCAGCAGAAGCGCTACGAACAGGATATACACCGTTATTCGATGGTGTTGTGCTCGGTGTACGACGAGATCGTCGAGTTCGATGGCGAGAACAAGACGTACCGCTCGCTGTACTCGTCGGGCAGGACGCTCGCCGACAGAACCATGCCCATGGAAGAGGCGCTCAAGTTCTGGACCGACCATCTGCCCGAGCCGGACGATCGCTTGCGCCTACGTGCCGCGATAGACGAATGCCTTGCAGACGACGGCGCCAGCCCTATCGCCTGCACCTACCGAATGGCGTTCGAAGATAGGAGCTGCTGGTACCAGAGCATTCTGCTGCGAGTGTCGGAGTCGGCCGTGCTGTGCTGCAGCAAGGACGTGACGGAACACGTGTCGAACGAGGATCGCAGGATCATGATGCGCGTGCTGGACACCATGGGCAAGCTGCCGGTGGGCGTGGGCGTGTTCGCGAAGCGCGATGGCGAGGTGCGGCTGCGCTATGCCAACGACCGACTGAGCACCATGTTCGGCGACGGGCTTCCGGGTGCGCCCGATAATCCCGATTGGGATGCGCCGCTTGAGCTGAGCGAAGAGGTGAAGCGGCTCGATCAGCGTTGCGTCGACCAGGAATTCATCGCGGATGGGAACGAATTGGACGTAGGTCTTCGTGCGGTGCGCGATAACGGAGAGGCGATTGACGTGCGGATCCAGGGTCGCGTAGCGCGCGAGCCTGACGGCGAGCTGGTTCTGTACGCAGTGGTCAGCGACGTGACGGCGGAGCTGCGCGATCAGCGTGAACGCTCTTGGCAGAATGAGCGCTATCGCCTGCTCAGCGAGATGACGCACAAGATGAGCTTCGACTACGATTCGGATTCCGACACGGTGCTTTTGTACATGGATCGCACGGGCAAGGGCATGGAAGCCCAGGTTATCCCTCATTATTTGGAAACGCTTTCGGAAACTCGCGGCAAAATCATCCATCCTGGCAGCATGGACGACGTGCGCAGGATGTTCCAGCATGCACGGTCGGGCGCCAACGAGGTGAGCGCCGAGTATCAGGCAGACTACTTCGGCAAGGGCTATGCCTGGTACCGCGCCAATCTGTTCGTTGCCCACGACGTCGCGGGCGTGTGGCATCTCGTAGGGTTGATAGAGAATATCGATGACGAGCACGATCTGCGGTTCCGTGCGGAAAACGACGCGACGACGGGGTTGAGCAACCATACCGCCACGCAGGATCTGGTTGCCTCGGCGCTCGCCGACGCATCGGTGCGGCGGCACAGCGTGTGCGTCGCGCTCGATATCGACGACTTCAAGTAGGTGAACGACACGTACGGTCACATTGAGGGCGATACGTTGCTGCATGAGGTGGGCAAGGTGCTGAGATCGAGCTTCCGCGAAAGCGACGTGCTGGGTCGCGTGGGCGGCGACGAGTTCCTGCTGCTGCTGAAAAACATCGATCTCGAAGTGGCACTGGACAAGCTGGAACAGGTCAAGCGCCAGCTTGCAGCCGTGAAGGTCGGCTCGCAGGGAAAAGCCCTGTCGGTCAGCATGGGCGTGTATGTGCCGGAAGACGATGACCTGGCGTACCGCGACGTGTTCGTGAAGGCCGACGAGGCGCTGTATCGGGCGAAGCGTTCGGGGAAGAACCGCATCTGCGTCCACGGCCGCTAGGGTCTTTTGCGACTTCCGTCATTCCGATTGCAAGCGCCAATCGCTGATCTCCTTGCCATCCTGAGCGCAGGAGGCGGAGCCGCCGGAGTCGAAGGATCCGGCGCACCGCCAGCCCTCTCCGCCTGGCGCATCTGATGATTGCGCGGGATTCGGCAGCCGGAACGCCGTTGACGTGACGGCTCGGCTATCATGGGATCGGTAGAGCCGTGCTTGAAGGAGTATTCGTTATGGCAGACGCATCGCAGCAGCCGTCCGATCGTCGACTTGCAGTCGAGGCGCAGAGAGGCGAGGGGGCCAGCCGCTTTCCCTTTTTGTTGACCGACGACCTGCGCAGCCCCCTGGACGATCTGCAGCGTCTTCGTGACGCCGAGGTGAAAACCCGCGAGATCATCCAGAAGTACCAAGCTGCCATGCGCGAGATGATGGTGCGCTTCGAGATCCTCGACCAGGATCTCAATCTCAAGAAGCACCGCAACCCCATCCATCATCTGGAGTCGCGCATAAAGAAGCCTGCCAGCATCTTCGAGAAGCTGGAGCGCTACGGCAAAGAGCCCACGCTGGAGAACCTCGAGCGCTACATCATGGACGTGGCCGGCGTGCGCGTGATCTGCTCGTACATCCACGACGTGTACAACCTGCTGGAGCTGCTGCAAAAACAGGATGACCTGGAGATCGTCGAGATCAAAGATTACATCAACAATCCGAAGCTGAACGGCTATCGTAGCCTGCACGTTATCGTACGCATTCCCGTGTACTTTCTTGACAAGAAGGAACTCATTCCCGTCGAGGTGCAGCTGCGCACCATCGCCATGGACTTCTGGGCCAGCTTGGAACACGATCTGAAGTACAAGTCGGTGAGCGAGGTGCAGGGGATCGACTCCTACGACGAGCTCAAGGATTGCAGTCGCATCATCGAAGACGTGGAGTCGCGCATGCAGATCCTCGCTCGCGCGTTGGAGATGGAAGATTAGCGGCCGGAGCCAGCTGCATGGGCTGATGGCCCGCACCCGCGCGCCTTCTGCGCGGTTCCGTCAGCATCTTCCGAAAGAGGCAAGCCGACTTTCCGGCCTGCCTCTTTCTTGCTCTAGTTCTCGAAATACTCCGAGAAGCGGGCGGTCTGCTTGTTCTCGCGAATGACGGCGGCGCTCTTCGGCTCTTCGATGCGCATGAAGAAGAAGTGCAGGTAATGGATGAACACGTATCCCACCATGACCACCGACACCGCCGCCTCGGCCGCGAACAGGACGTTCAGCACTTCGGGTACCGCAAGGCCGTTAGCCTGGAAGAACGCGAGCGCCTTGCCGAGCGCCGTGGCCGTGATGACGAAGGGGAACGTCATGGCCGCGTAGCTGGGGTAGAACCGCAGGCGCAGCAGAACGGGGAGGCGCGACAGCACCACGGCGAACAGCACTTGCGCCAACACCAGCATCGCCAGGACGAACACGAGGTTCGGCTGGGGAGCCGTGGCCAAGTAGCCTACAAGGGACAGGCTCATGGGAGCGGTGTAGATGCAGAACAGCGGGCGTGCGCTTTCGGGGATCTCGTGCTTCATGTAGCGGTACGTCACCAAGCCCAAAAGCACGACGTAGCAGGCGAATCCGAACCAGAACAGCAGATGGCCCACTGCCTCCATGCCGAACGTCGGAGAGGTGACGGACGCTACGACGATGCCCACGTAGCAGATGAAGTAGGTTGGAAACACTTCATGCAGTTTGAAGTGCGAGATGAAGCGAGCGGTGAACCAGCCCATCAGCGCGAGGTGCGCCACAACGGCCGCCGACCATAGCGCAAATGCCGGAATGTACGCGAAGGGGGCCAGGTAGCCGGCCAGCTGCATGAGCGTCATGAAGAGGGTGGCGCTGACGCTGGCCATGATGGAGTTATGCAGGTCGTCGCGAATCATATCGGGGAACAGCGCGATCTTGGCGCCGAGCATGGCGATGAGCACCAGCGACAGGATGCCGCAGACGATGTGAACGATCTCGGTGTAGGGCTGCAGCAAGTTGCCCAGCGCGGCTAAACCGAGCGCAACGCCTGCGGTGGGTATGGGGACTTTTCTGATGATCTCGCGCACGGCGCTACCTTTCTACTGTCGCGCATCTTACTCCTTGATGCGCACGATGGAGGGGTCCCGCTCGATGTTCCATCTGAAACACGCACGGGGGTCTGTCTGCGGCTTGCAAGCCTGCGACCTGGGAAGGCTCGGGACTTGCGAGTCGCTGCCCATTCTTCCATTCCCCTACGAAAAAGAAAACTTCTAAATACTTATGTTATGATTACTATATCTTATGGTTATTGTTTGTCCTGATAGAGGTCGCAATGCTGGATTTCCGTGTCGAAACGTTTCTGACCGTTTGCCGAACGATGAACTACACGCGCGCCGCTGAGGAGCTGAACATCACGCAGCCGGCGGTGTCGCAGCACATCGCGCACCTCGAGCGCGATTACGGCGTGCCGTTGTTCGCCTACCGCAACAAGAAGCTGCAGCTTACCGACGCGGGCGCGCTGCTGCGCGATGCGCTGTCCACGATGGCGCACGACGAGCGCCTGCTGCGCGACCGGATGCGCAGCTCGGCCACGGGCGCGCGCGTGGAGCTGTCGCTGGGCATGACGTTGACGGCAGGGGAGTACCTGGTGGCTGCGCCGCTGGCCGACTACCTCAGGCGACACCCTGAACTGCATGTCGCCGCGCGCTCAGGCGGCACGAGCGAGTTGCTGGCGTTGTTGAACGCAGGCGAAATAGACTGCGCGTTCGTGGAGGGCTTTTTCGACAAGAATGCGTATGCGTGGGACGTGTTCCGCACCGAACGGCTGGTGTGCGTGTGCGCGGCCGATCATGAGTTCGCCGCTCGGCCCGTGCGCGTGGAAGATCTGTTCGACGAGCGGCTCATCGTGCGCGAACCGGGGTCGGGCACGCGCGCGGTGCTCGAACACGCGCTGGCGGCTCAGAACCTTACGGTGGACGGCTTCGCGCAGGCCAGCGTGGTGGAGAGCCTTGACGTCATCAAGATCCTCGTGGAGCACGATCTGGGAATTTCGTTTCTGTACGAGGCGGCTGTGGCGCGCGAGCTGGCCGCCGGCACGCTGCGTGTCATCGATCTGGAGGGGCTCGCCATCTTGCATGACATCGCATTCATCCGCCTGAAGAACAGCGTTTTCGAGCGAGAGTTCCAGAACCTGTTCGCCGATCTCTGATCGAAGGCTTCGACGAAGCTTGCCGGTCCTTCCTTCACCCGCTGTTCCTGCGCTCCGCTTCTCGCGCCCGTGCTCGTGCTCGTGCCTCCCCCGCGTTCGATTCCGCTCCCGCGCTCCCGCACCCGCTTCCTCGCGCTCGCGCACCCTGCGTTCGACCCGGCCACCCGCACCCGAGCTCCCCACGCCCGCGTCCAATTACTCTGGATCCGCGTTTGCGCCCCCTCCTCGCGGCCCGCGCTCGATTCCGCTACCTGGATCCAGGTCCGCACCCGCGCTCCCCACGCCCGCGTCCAATTCCTCTGGGTTCGCGTTTTGCGCTCGATTCCGCGGGATCTGCGTTCGAGTCCGCTGCCCGGGTCTGCCTCGCCGTTCAGTTCTCCTGCGTCGCCCGGCTCGTGGGGGCGGTGCGCATCCCGGTCAGCCGGAATGTTTCACGTGAAACATCCGTACGCGTTGGAGGGGGGGCGCAGGATGGGACCCGTGCCGGCGAGCGCCCTGCGACGGATCGTTTCCCTGCGCATGGAAGAGAATGCTCGCTATGCACGATTCTTCTCCCTCGCCATTTCTTCCGACCTGGTGTTTCCCTCCTCGCCTCCGTCGGCAGGCCCCGATAATCGTGCATAGCGAGCATTCTCTGCCGCCCCGCTTCCCGGCCTTCTGCGGGCGATGCCGGCGCGAGCCCGTTCGGGCCGAACGCGGCGGCCGGCGCCCCCTCGGCTGGCGCCCCCCCGACTGGCGCCCCCCGACTGGCGCGGCTTCCCCGACCTCCTCTCGGA
>ERZ506896.894-NODE-894-length-17936-cov-4.068900_pt1 | contig 17936 bp, 8 predicted proteins | sample MGYA00513176_ERZ506896 | MGnify/ENA metagenome assembly ERZ506896
TCAGACGTGTGCTCTTCCGATCTATACTGCAAAGGCAGTAGATGAAAAGATGAAAGATCTGCGTGTGGCAGATGCGATCACAGAAATCTTCAATCTGTTTAAACGCTGCAACAAATATATTGATGAGACTACACCATGGGTACTTGGAAAAGATGAGTCAAAGAAAGATCGTCTGTCTACTGTATTATGGAATCTGATCCAGGGTATTTCAGAGGGTGCAAGACTTCTTGAGCCATATATGCCATCTACAAGCAAAAAGATCCTTGAGCAGCTTGGAAATGGTCATGTGACAGAAAAACCGGAAATTCTGTTCCAGAGAATGGATCTGGAAGAAGTTCTGAAAAAAGTAGAGGAACTTCATCCGAAAAAAGAAGAAAAGAAAGAAGAAGCAGTCATTGATCTTGAGCCAAAAGAAGAGATCACATTCGAGCAGTTTGGTGCAATGCAGTTCCAGGTAGGAGAGATCATCGCCTGCGAAGCAGTCAAAAAGTCGAAAAAACTTTTATGCTCCCAGGTAAAGATCGGAAGTCAGGTAAAGCAGATCGTATCAGGAATTAAGGCATATTATACGCCGGAAGAGATGGTAGGAAAGAAGGTTATGGTTCTCGTCAACCTGAAACCTGCGAAGCTTGCCGGAGTTCTTTCAGAGGGAATGTTGCTCTGTGCTGAAGATGCAGATGGAAATTTTGCACTGATGACACCGGAGAAAGAGATGCCTGCAGGTGCGGAAATTTGTTAATTTCAGGAATTAAATATGAAGAGTAAAAAAATTATTGCTGTGGTCGGCGGAAGTTTTCTGCTGGCTGCAGCCTTTCTATTAATATTGTGTATTAAATTTGTGAATATGAAAGAATCTTCCCCAACCGGAAAATACGCTGGGAAGACGGAAAAAGTGGAGCAGACTACAACCGATAAAAAGGAACAGAAGAAGCCTGACTGGGTAGAAGAAAAAATTTCCGGGATGACATTGGAAGAAAAAGTGGCACAGTTATTTATCATTACGCCGGAAGCATTGACCGGAATGGGAAAGGTAACGGCAGCAGGAGACACGACAAAAAGATGCCTGGAACAGTATCCGGTTGGTGGCGTGATTTATTTTGCAGGGAATATTGAGGACAGACAACAATTATCAGATATGCTTCACACTACGCAGTCGTACAGTACAGAGCAGAGTGGAATCCCGATTTTTCTGAGTGTAGATGAAGAAGGTGGAACTGTAGCAAGAGTTGCAGGCAGCGGAATCTCGAATGTTTCTGTTGTTGAAGATATGTGCGAAGTTACAGATGAGGAAAGAGCTTACGAAATAGGACAGACGATTGGCAGTTACCTGGCAGAATTAGGTTTCAATCTGGATTATGCACCGGTGGGGGATGTTCTTACTAATCCGGAAAATACAGTTGTTAAAAAAAGATCATTCGGAAATGACAGTGCAAAAGTTGCTGCGTTGTCGCAAAAAGTACTGGATGGGCTGCATGAGGAAAATGTGTATGGAGTAATCAAGCATTTCCCGGGGCATGGGGCAACAGCCGGAGATACACATGAGGGATATGCTTATACAGACAAGTCGTTGGAAGAACTGGAGCAGCAGGAACTGGTTCCTTTTCAGAATGCCATTGAAAATCATATTGCCATTATTATGGCAGGGCATATTTCAGTACCGAATGTGACAGGAGACAATACGCCTTCTTCCCTGTCTAAAATTATGATTACGGATGTATTAAGAGAAAAAATGGGATTTGATGGAATTGTAATTACGGATGCATTGAATATGGGGGCAATTTCACAGCATTATTCTTCGGCAGAGGTCTCGGTTAAAGTTTTAGAGGCTGGTGGGGATATGCTTTTGATGCCGGAAAATTTTCAGGAGGCATATCAGGGAATTTTAGAGGCTGTTCAGAATGGAACTTTAACAGAAGAAAGAATTGATGAATCGGTCAGAAGAATTTTGAAAGTAAAAGAAAAGCTGACAGCAGAGGATTAAGGCGTAGATATGCAAGAACGAATTAACTGAAAATTCAAACAATTATATATAAAAACAAAAATAAATAAAAAATACGAAAAAAACAGATAAATATATTGACAAATAGAAGCCCGGGTGTTAAGATAAAACCATCAAAAAAAGATATTTAACTAAGAAGGTACAAGAAGCGGATGCCTGATTAGATTAAAAATAACGGATAACAGGAGGTTGGACCAATGGACAGTATAGTTTCAGAATTTCATCAATATGTCAGTGGTACGGCGATTGCAGGTTCCTGTGAAGAAAGAGACCTGAGCAAAAGTTAATTCGCAGATCTGGTAAAAATTAAGAATGAAAATAAATGGAACGGAGAGAATACAAGACCAGATTTATTATAAAAAGATAAAGCAGTTGCAGATATATTGAATAAAGTTACCACATACAGAACTGAACGATGTGTAAAGGAACATGGAACAGTAGCTGTAAAAGAAAAAGGGTCTTACAGGAATCGTATCAGGATTTACCTTCGATCCAAAATATAAAATAAAAATAATGAGAAAATTAAATATTATAAAAAATGCATCTTCAAGGGTAGTTGGAGGTGCATTTTTTTGACATTGGGAAGATGGTATGGTACACTAATGAAAGAGTATCGCCTTATGTTAAATTGACATGAAGAGATCTTGAGTTACCGAATAAACATTAATATAATGAGGTGAATGCGGTGGACAAATATGAATATAAGCAACTGTCAGAGCGAATGATAGAGCTTATGCAAAATGAAGAATACGGGGAAGCAAAGGAGATTGCTGACTCCATTGACTGGAGAAGGGTTCGCAATGCCATGATGCTTGCGAATGTAAGTGATATTTATGAAAAGACCGGTGAATATCAGAAAAGCTATGATATTTTGCAGATTGCTTATCATCGGGCAGAAGGAAGCCGGAAGGTATTGTATCGTCTGAGTTCTCTTGCACTGAAGACGGGGAATGTAGATGAAGCAATAGATTTTTATGATGAGTTTGTGCAGTTAGCACCAAAAGATCCGAACAGACATATTCTGAGATACCAGATCTTACGGGCACAGCGGGCTCCGTTAGAGCAGCAGATTGAAGCACTGGAAGAGTTTAAGAAGGCAGAATATATTGAAGAATGGGCGTTTGAACTTGCAAAGCTTTATCAGGAAGCAGGTATGACGGCAGAATGTCTGGAAGAATGTGATGATCTGATCCTGTGGTTCAGTGAAGGCAAATATGTATATAAAGCAATGGAATTGAAGATGCAGTATAAGCCACTGACACCTTCGCAGCAGGAAAAGTATAATCGCAGATTTGAAAAAAATGGCGGTGAGACGGAAGAGATTCCGGATCTTGAGACGTATGTTGCAGAAAATAAAGAGCCGGAAGATCATTTGGATGAAGCAGCAACGGAGCATTCAGAGGCTGTTTCAGAAGAGCCGGTTGAGGATATTCCTGAGAGTATTGGACAGCAGGATACAGGAAAAGAAGAAAGTTCAGAGAAACCAGTCCGTAAGCCGGAAAAGAAAAAGATCGGTGATACAATGCGGCTGGATGAGGCATTGGAACAGTTACTGCATCGCAAGCCGGAAGTATCTGCGGCAGAGGATGAAGAGCCGGATATTTCTGATCTTGAGAGTGTGATCGGTGATATTGAGTCGGTCGTGGATCTTGATATGGTAAATCAGATTTCACAGGAAAAGCATACAGGTGATGTGCCAATCGGAATGAAGGAACTTATTCCTGGAGAAGTATCAGAAGAAGCGGCAGATAAGAAAGAGCGGATCCCTGTAGAAATCACAACAGATATTACGGAAGATGACGCAGAAGAGCTGGATCTTGAAGATCTGGTGGCAGAAGAGCTGCCGGAAGAAGTTGAAGAGGCAGAGCCGGTTGAAGAAGAGGCGGAAGAAGTCGAAGAAGCAGAGCCGGTTGAAGAAGAGGCGGAAAAAGTCAAAGAGGCAGAGCCGGTTGAAGAAGAGGCGGAAGAAGTCGAAGAGGCAGAACCGGTTGAAGAAGAGGCGGAAGAAGTCGAAGAGGCAGAGCCGATTGAAGAAACACAGACAGGGACAATAGAAGAAGAACTGCAAAAAATTGCTGATGCAGAACCGGCTGAACCGGAAGAAGAGATCTTCGATATGGAAGAAGCGGAAGACTTCCTGGAGGATTCACCTGCTGAGGATTGGGAAGATGATACAGAATCCTTTGAAGAAGCGGATGCAGAGGAGCTGAGTTTTGAAGAGATTTTATCTGACTGGGATTCGGAAGAAGCAGAGGCGTTGCTTGAGGATGCCGAGGAAGAGCCGATTGAAGAATCAGCAGAAGATGTCGTTGAGGCGGATGCTGAGGAAATATACGAAGAAGAGCCGGAAGACGAGGTTACGGAAGATACTCCAATCCTGTCTCCTGATATTCAGCGGCTGATTGATGAAATTGAAGGTGCAGTTCCGGCAGAGGAGTCTTTGCCAGAAGAAAAAGAGATAGAAAAAGCACCGGAAGAACCGCATGAAAATATGGGAGAAGTGACAGAATCTCTCCGTTTAGATGATCTGCCGGAGGAAGACGAAGATTTATTTGAAGATGAAGACTTCTTAGAGTCAGAGGATGAAGAGGATGAGTACGAGTCCTATGAAGACGACGATTCAGAAGAAGATGAGTATGAATCTTACGAAGATGACGATTCAGAAGAGGATGAGTATGAATCTTACGAAGATGACGATTCAGAAGAAGATGAGTATGAATCTTACGAAGACGACGATTCAGAAGAAGATGAGTATGAATCTTACGAAGACGACGATTCAGAAGATGAATATACATCCTATGATGACGATGAGTATGAAGATGAAATCTATGATGACGAATATGAAGATGACGATGAAGCTTATTATGAAGAATCGGATGATGATGAGTTAGCAGATGATGAGGAATTCTACTATGAAGACGAAGAAGAACCGGACGAAGAACCGGACGAGGAAGATGCACCTGATTTTGAAGATGAATTCAAGGTAGATCCGAAGCACAGTGAAGAGCCGGATGATCGGGAGATTCCGGACGAAGATGATGGAATTGATATCATGTCGGCTACGACACCGTTGAGCAGAAAGGAAACTGCAAAGCTGATCGCTACAGGTAAGACTTCTCCGTTGCCACTGGATGAAATTTCAGATGCATTATCCATGGATACAGGATTTGTAGTACATGGAAGATATGATCTGGAAACTCAGAGCGGAATCGGTACAAGAGCCGGCCTGACAGAAGAACAGAAGAAATTATTCTCTTATTTTGTTCCTGTGCGTGGCATGAGCGAACAGTTAGTAGATGTTCTGGAGCAGGATAAGAACTGTACAAACCGGAAGGGAACGTCGAAGACAGGAAATCTCCTGATTATTGGAGATAAAGGAAATGGCAAGACTGTTCTTGCAGTAGATGTAGTTAAAGCAATCCAGAAGCAGAGAGAGATCCGTCAGGGTAAGGTAGCAATCGTGACAGGAGAGTCCCTGAATAAGAAAAAGATCGGAGATATTTTCGATAAATTATACGGTGGTGCTTTGATCATTGAAAAAGCAGGAAAGATGAATGAAAAGACAGTCGCCAAGCTGAACAGGGCAATGGAGCGTGATACAGGAGAACTTCTGATCGTGCTTGAGGAACAGAGAAAGCCGTTAGATCGTCTGCTTTCCTCCAACCGTGAGTTCAGGAGAAAGTTTACTTCCCGTCTGGAAGTGCCGATCTTCATTAATGATGAGCTTGTAACATTTGGTCAGACTTATGCCCAGGAGAATGGTTACAAGATTGATGAAATGGGTATTCTTGCTCTTTACAGTTGCATTGATTCTCTTCAGAGAGAAGATCATTCAATAACTGTTGCGGAAGTAAAAGAAGTAATGGATAAGGCAATCGCACATTCACAGAAAGCTTCAGCCAAGAAGCTGGTGAAGAGAGTATTCGGAAGAAATACAGATTCGTCGGACAGAATTATTCTTTCCGAACGAGATTTCAACATTTAACGACAAAATTTAGTCAGAATTAATAGACAGTCTTGGGAAAGGCTGTCTATTTTTGTGCAAAAATATGTTTTCTCTTTCTTTTTTCAGGTACATCAAGTATAATGATGCTATGATGTTGGGAGCAAAATCCCAAGCAATGAAAGAATTCGAGCAGTGAGGTGGATTTATGGTTACAAAGAAGAAGGCAGTGAAAAAACTGCAGCCTTATGAGATAGGAGAACTGGATCACTACCTTTTCGGGCAGGGGAATCATTATGAGATTTATAAGAAGCTTGGTGCACATGAAGTGACAGCAGGCAAAAAGGGTGTTTATTTCGCAGTATGGGCTCCACATGCAAAGAGTGTTTCAGTGATCGGAGAGTTTAATGGATGGGATGCTGCAGCGGACAGGATGGAGCGGCAGGAGCCATTAGGAATCTATACAGTTTTTGTACCGGAAGCGAAAGACGGACAGATGTACAAATACTGTATTGAGACACAGAGCGGAGAGCTGATCTATAAGGCAGATCCATTTGCCAATTATGCAGAACTTCGGCCGGGAACTGCTTCCAGGATTACGGACATTTCTCATTTAAAATGGACGGATGACCGTTGGATGGAAAGCAGAAAAAAATGGGATAATAAAGAAAATCCGTTATCCATCTATGAAGTGCATATGGGTTCCTGGATGAGGCATCCGGGAAGGGAAGATGAGGGATTTTATACTTATCGTGAATTTGCAGAAGCGATTACAAAATATGTAAAAAAGATGGGGTATACGCATGTAGAACTGATGGGAATCGCGGAGCATCCATTTGATGGCTCATGGGGATATCAGGTAACTGGTTATTTTGCACCGACTTCCAGATATGGAACACCGGAAGATTTCGCTTATATGATCAATTATCTGCACCGGAATGGGATTGGTGTGATTCTTGACTGGGTTCCGGCACATTTCCCGAAGGATGCTCACGGACTGGCTGATTTTGACGGAACACCGACTTTTGAGTATGCAGATCCGAGAAAGGGAGAGCATCCTGACTGGGGAACGAAGATCTTTGATTATGAAAAGCCGCAGGTACGGAATTTCCTGATTGCAAATGCATTGTTCTGGATCGAGCATTTCCATGTGGACGGACTGCGTGTCGATGCAGTGGCATCCATGCTTTATCTTGATTATGGAAAGCAGGACGGACAGTGGGTTCCAAACAAGTATGGTGGAAATCAGAATCTTGAGGCGATTGAGTTTTTCAAGCATCTTAATTCTGTTGTACTTGGAAGAAATCCGGGGACGATGATGATCGCAGAAGAATCCACTGCATGGCCAAAGGTTACAGGAAACCCGGAGGATGACGGACTGGGATTCAGCCTGAAGTGGAATATGGGATGGATGCATGATTTTACAGAGTATATGAAGCTGGATCCGTATTTCAGGAAAAATGCACATCATATGATGACATTTTCCATGGAGTATGCATATTCGGAGAACTATATCCTTGTTCTTTCGCATGATGAAGTCGTTCATCTGAAATGCTCCATGCTGAATAAGATGCCGGGAGAAGGCTTTGACAAATATGCCAATCTCAAGGCAGCATATGCATTTATGACAGGACATCCGGGAAAGAAGCTTCTTTTTATGGGACAGGAGTTTGCACAACTGCGTGAGTGGAGCGAGGAGAGAGAACTGGACTGGTTCCTTCTTTCAGAAGAACCACATCAGCAGATCCAGAACTGGTACAGAGATCTTCTGCATTTATATAAGAAGAATCCTGCACTGTATGAGCTGGATAATGATCCGGCCGGATTTGAATGGATCAATAAAGATGATATTTTCAGAAGTATCTTCAGTTTTGTCAGACATTCAAAGGGAAAGAAAAAGAATCTTTTATTTGTGTGCAACTTTACTCCGGTAGCAAGAGAAGATTACCGGGTTGGAGTGCCGACGAAGAGGCAGTGTAAGCTGGTACTGAACAGCGACGAGAAAGAGTATGGAGGTTCCGGAGAAAAGAGAACCGAGATCTATAAGCCGGTGAAGAAAGAGTGCGACGGTCAGAAATATTCTTTTGCATATCCGCTCCCTGCTTATGGCGTTGCTGTATTTGAATATTAAAAGAATAGTTTCAAGATGGAGAAAACCACCGGATTTTAAAGAGAAGTATCTGAAAATCCGGTGATTTTTAGTTCCATATTAGACAAAAATAAGGAAGAATAGTAACGGTAATGACAAGGAAAAAAAATCTTGTAATGTTATAATAGATTTGTATACTTGTGTGATTTTATTTAATAGTTAAATAAAATTAAATTTTGCAAGGGAGGAAGAATCATGAAAGGAAGAAGAGTCCAAAAGGTACTTGCAGCAGTGCTGGCGGTGGCAATGGTTCTGCCGATGACTGCAATACCGGCAAAGGCTGAGGAAGCGGAAGAAGTTACATATAAGCTTTATCCGAATCCTCAGGAAATGACGTATCAGGATGGAAGCTACATCCTGAAAAAGAATGTCAATGTCATTTATGATGAGGATATTGACGATGCAACAAAAGCACGACTTAAAGAGACTGCAGAACTGAAAGGTCTGAATGTGACAGAATCAGATGCAGAAAAGAGTGGTGCAACGAACATTTATGTAGGAGTTTACGGATCGGACGGAACAGTAGATGATCAGATCGTAGATGGATATCATGTAGATACTTCATTATTTGATCATACCGATTCCTATTTCCTGAAAAGTGACAACAATACGATTGCTGTATTGGGAAAAGATACAGATGCAAGTTTTTATGGACTGACGACACTGTATCATGTACTTGCACAGACAGAGAGCCTGTCGATCAGAAATTTTACGATTGAAGATTATGCAGATGTTGTAAGCCGTGGATTTATTGAAGGATATTATGGAAATCCATGGTCTACAGAGGATCGTGTGAATCTGATGACATGGGGGGGATACTATAAGTTAAATGCTTATTTCTATGCACCAAAGGATGATCCGAAACACAGAACGAAATGGAATGAACTCTATACAGATGAAGAGTTAGAGAGTAAGATCAGACCACTTGCAGAAGCTGGAAATGCTTCCAAGTGCAGATTTGTGTATGCCCTGCATCCATTTCCGAGTGGAAATAACTTCCGCTTTGATACAGATGCACACTATAATGAAGATCTTGCAAAATTGAAAGCAAAGTTTAAGCAGGTAATTGATGCAGGAGTACGTCAGATTGCGATTCTTGCGGATGACTTTGTAAATCCGGGAGCAGCAAATGAAGTAAGACTTCTGAACGATATGAGTACCTGGCTGGCAGAGGTGAAGCAGGAATACCCTGATATGAAGATGACACTTCCGTTCGTTCCGTATGATTATATGGGAAATGGAAGTTCCAGTGAACTTCAGGCCCTGAAGAGTGTACCGGAAAATGTACAGATCGTTATGACCGGTGGACGTGTCTGGGGTGAGGTTACAAATAATTTTACTACTACATTTACAAATAATGTAGGAAGAGGTCCTTTCATGTGGATCAACTGGCCTTGTTCAGATAACTCACATAAGCATCTGATCATGGGTGGTAACAGCACATTCCTTCATGGTGGTGTTGATGCGTCTAAGATTCAGGGAATCATGCTGAACCCGATGCAGCAGTCAGAGCCAAGTAAAGTAGCTATTTTTGCAAATGCATCCTATGCATGGAATATCTGGGATACAGATGCCGATGCAGATCAGACATGGGAAGACGCATTTTCATTTGTAGATCATAATTCGGCAGTAGAGACAGAAGCAAGTGATGCACTCAGAGAGTTGTCCAAGCATATGATCAATCAGAATATGGACAGCCGTGTAACTGAGCTTCAGGAGTCAGTAGAACTGAAGGAAAAACTCAACGCATTTAAAGATAAACTGGAAACGGAAACGGTCACAGAAGCAGATGTGGATGATCTGATCCAGGAATTCCAGACACTTCAGGATGCAGCAGCATTGTATAAAGAATCAGGTAATGAGGCAATCAGAAATCAGATTGTTTACTGGCTGGATTGCTGGAAAGATACAACAGATGCAGCGATTGCATACCTGAATGGAGTAAAGAGTTCTCTGAACGGAGATGTATCCGCAGTTGTGGAATACAATACAGAAGGAGAAACGGCATTCGCACAGTCCAAGACGCATGATTTCCTGTATGTAAATTATCAGGAAGTCGCAGAAGTCGGAGTACAGCATATTGTTCCGTTTATTAAAAAACTGGCTGAATATGTATCAGGCAAAGCAGAACTTGCCCTGAATCCGGACAAAGTGATCCGTAAATACATCACAAGCCGTACAGACACACCGACAGGCTCTGCGGATAACTTATTTGACGGAGATGACAGCACAAGTGCGATTTATAAGACACCGAATAAGATTACAACAGGTACCTATATCGGAGTAAGTTACAGCAAGGCAATCAAGATCAATGATATCCGGTTCCTTCTTGGAGCAGGAAAAGATCATATGGATCAGGCAAAGCTGCAGTACACAACCGATGGAAAGACCTGGAAAGATCTGGAGCTTACAGGCATGAACAATAGTTTTGCAGGTGTCAGAAACCAGAACCAGGAAGTAAGTGTTGCAAAAGAAAATCTTCCGGAAGATTTTGAAGCAATGGGTATCCGCCTGATTGCAACAGCAGACAATGCAGCAGATGCATGGCTGCAGGTTAATGAGATCACGATCAACAAAGATGAGAATACAGATGACGGCGACGACAGCGAACTCAGTTATACATTAATGAAGCCGGATCGCTGGAGTGTTTACCAGGGATCAGAATCACTCCTTCGTGACGGAAATGACAGTACATTTATCTGGTTTAATACAGGTACTGGTGATGCTGTAAATGTAGATGATTTCCTTGGATACAATCTTGGAAAGGTTGCAACATTGGAAAGTGTACATATCGCAGTAGGATCACCGTCCAATGGTGATAAGTTTGTAAAATATACAGTTGAGACATCTGTAGATGGAATGAGCTGGACAGCCGTTCCGGGATATGAATCCCATACAGGAACAACTTCAGGAACTGATGTACTGGATATTGAATTAAACGGACTTTCTGCACAGTATATCCGTATCCGCAATCTGGAATATCGACAGACTTGGGCGAGATTCTCAGAATTTACGGTAACAGAAAGAGTAAATAATACAGGAACAAAAGATAACGTATTTACAAATATCGAGAACTGTGAGGTCCTTGGAACAGCAGCAGAAGGAACTGTATCACTGAATGCAGCATCCTTAAGCGTAGGAGCCAGAAAGTATATCGGAATCGATCTTGGACATATCAAGGCGGTGACAGGAATTACCAGTCCGACAGGAACTTCACTGAAGTTACAGACTTCTATGAATGGGGTAGAGTGGACAAAGGTAACAGATCCGTCCCAGGCAGCCGATGCACGTTATATCAGACTTTATAATGATACAGATGCAGCAGTGGATGTAAGCTGGGATGCTTTCACAGTAACGTATGAATTTATTGGTGAAAAGACAGTAACCAGTGATTTTGCACAGAACGATGCAAGCCGTGATATGCGTGGAAGTGGAAACGTCAATAATGTTTTTGACGGAGACCTTACAACATATGGAACGATCACAGGTGTGCAGGATAGCGGAAAGAAGATCGTGTTTGACCTTGGACAGACGATCGACTTCAAGTCCATCCGTTACTATGTAAAAGAGACAAGCCTTGATTTCCTGCGTTATGCAAAATTTGAAGTAGCAAATGATCCTGATGCAGCAAACTGGACAACAGTGCTGACTGTAGGAAATAATTCTTTCGAGAATACAGCCAATACAGATACAGCAAAAGATTATGCAGCTCTGACACATGACAGTGAGAATCCTGGAAATATGTATGCAGAGCAGACAGGGCTGAATGTAAGCGGACGTTACTTAAGAGTTGTACCGCTTAAGACATACAGTTACAGATGGGTTGATTTCTATGAGATCCAGATCAATGGTGGAGCCTATATCTCTACAGAGTCAAATCGAGATATCGTATCGACCGTGATCGAAGAAAAAGGAAAAGTACCTTCCAATGTATTTGAAGAAGATTACCGTACGGTATACAAGCCGTCAGAAGCAAATGGATCATTTACTTATCGCATTTCTGATCTGGAGGCAAAGAGAACGATCCGTATGATCCAGAATGGAGCAGCATCTGATGCAGTTGTAACTGCAAGAATTGCAAATGAAAATGGAAGTAATATCCAGGCAGTTACACTTGGTAAACTGAGCCAGGCAATCAATGAATTTGCTGTAGCTTCAGATAAAAGAATTTTGGATGTAACAGTAACCTGGGGTGAAAATATTCCGGAAATTTCAATGATCAAGACAAGCAGTAAGGCAGCAGCTACAGTTGACAAGACAAAGCTGGATGAGGCGATTGCGGCAACAGGAAGCAGTGATGCAGCAAACTGGACAACAGATTCTAAAGCAGCAGTAGATAAAGCGAGAGCAGTTGCTGAAGAACTGAAAACGAATGAGTATGCTACACAGGATACAGTTGATACAGCAGCAGGTGCATTGAAGACTGCATGCAGTAAGGCAAAAGTAAAAGCAAATGCTACAGTTCTTGAGGCACTTCGCAGGGCAGTTGCAGAGAAGAAGAGCCAGAAAGACGGAGAGGTTGAAGTTTATACAGCCAAGACATTTACAGCATATGAAAATGTACTCAATAAGATTGTGGCAGCACTGGAAGATACAGATAATCTTTCCCAGGATACAGCAGAAAAGCTGAAGACTCAGATTGAAGAAAAAGAAGCAGCTCTTGAGTATTCAAAAGTAGAAAGAGAACTTGCTGAACTGGAGCTTCAGGCAGGAGCTGATTATAATGCAGATGATTATACGACAGCATCTGCCAAAGCATATACCGATGCAAAGAAAGCTCTGAGTGATTTGATCGAAGCAGATAATACTACAAGAGTTAATCCGACAGAGATCGCAGCAAAGAAAGCAGCTTATACAGACAGTATTACAGCATTAGTTGATGTGAGAAGTCTGAAGAGCGTGATCGCAGAATGCAATGAACGGCATGAGGGAAATGAAAAGAAGTATACAGCAGCAAGCTGGAAGAATTACAGTGATGCACTGGATGCAGCAAATGCTGTTCTTGCAAATGGAACAACAGAAAGTGTACAGGAAGCAGAGACAGCTCTGCGGGCAGCAGAAGGAGCACTTGTACTGAAAGATACATCCGCAGTACAGACAGTCATTGATGAGATGAAGAAAGTCAATGCGGAAAATTACACAAGCGACAGCTATGCAGTCCTGAAAGCAGCTATCGCACAGGCTGAAAGCCAGATTGATGATGAGACAAAGGCAGATGCCAATATCCGTGCTATGCAGGATGCGAAAGCAAATCTTATCAGCATCGTGGAACTGAATGCAGCATTAAGTGATGCAGCAAAATATGAAGCAGCTAATTATACAACAGATTCCTATACAGTTCTGGCAGCAACTGTAAATGCGGATAACATGAATGCATTGAAGACATCCGGTACAGCAGAACAGATTGCAGAAGCAGTACAGTCTATCCGCAATGCAATCGATGGTCTTGTATTAAGAGCAACAGATATGGATGCTTACAGAGATAAGATTCAGTTCAAGTCTGAAGCAGGAGATTACACAGAAGAGACTTATACAGAGTATAAGGAAGCTTACGATGCACTGATGGCACTGGACAGCAGTACAGGAAATGTATCAGCAGATGAGTTCCAGGCAGCAAAAGCAAGATTTGAAAATGCACAGGCAGCACTGAAAATGATCAAGGCAGATTACACGAAAGTGGATGAAGCACTTGCAAAAGTACCGGCTGATCTGAGTATTTATACAGATGCAACTGTGAAGACACTGAAAGATGCGATCGCCAAGGTCGACAGAAATCAGCCATTGTCCAAGCAGGCAGAAGTAGATGCTTATGCAGATGCGATTCATGATGCAATCAACAACCTGGTTGTAAAATCCAAGTCTGATGATGGAAAGGATAACCAGAACGGTAATTCCAACAATGGTCAGAATAATGGAAATACAGCAGGTAATGGAAATGGATCGGGCAAAGGAAATGGCACATCCGCTAACGGAGCAGTCAAGACCGGAGATACTGCACCGATCGCAGGAGCATTTGCACTGATGATACTGGCAGCAGGGGCGGTTGTAACCGTGCTGAAAAGAAAAAGATACTAAGATGCAGCGTTAAAAATGCAAAGCAGGGTGTCCATACAAAAGGACACCTGAAATGAGATAATAAGAATCAGATGAGGAACTCTTATCTGGTTCTTATTTTTGTTACACAAATTTGAAAGATACCAGGGGCAAAAGGTCTGACACCACGTGTGCTTGCACACTAGTGGTAGAATGACCTTGTGACCCCGACATCATTTGAAAGCTTATTTTTAAAAAGATAAGTTGTAAACGCAGCCCCCAAATCAATACAGACCGGATCAATACGGCAGCAGTGAAGCAACAGAAAGGAATATGACTTATGAGAAGAACAACTTATACAAACTGGATATCCAAGATTTTAAAAGAGATCGCCAACAGAAGAGGAGACCGGATGATCGAGAATCCTGCAGTTCAGTTTACGCTGGATGCAAAAGCAGGAGAATATGATGAAGTGTCTGATGAGACTTATAATTTCCTTTTGAATGAAGTTGAGGAACTGTCAAAATTCTGGTGTGATCAGAAAGAAGTACCTGCAGTTCAGGTCCTTGGAGGTATTTTCAGAAAGATGAATCTGGATCAGAAGACCATCGGAGCTGTGGCAGAACGTCTGGCTGATCGCTATGCAGAGGAAGTTAAGCCATTTACAGAAAAAAATATAGTGCAGGACGAAGGGGATCTGGACTGGCTGTTCGATATGGAGACAGAAGAAAAAAATCAGGGGCTTTCTCCAAAAGAAATTTACAAGTTCGTTTCGGATCGCATTTATGGTCAGGACAGAGCTGTGAAGGCAGCGACTATGCTGCTTTATAATCATATTCACGCTCATAAAAGAAATATTCTTTTTGCAGGTCCGACTGGCTGTGGTAAGACAGAAATCTGGAGGGTAATGTCCAGGTTATATCCGAATATCAGGATTATTGACAGCACGATGCTGACGATGCAGGGCTGGAGTGGTTCATTTAAGGTAAGAGATATCTTTTCTTCCATGAGTCAGGAGGAAGCAGAAAAGGCGATTATTGTCTTTGATGAATTTGATAAGTTTTGTGAACCACTGTATGGTTCCAATGGTACGAATTATGGTGCTGCAGCACAGAATGAGTTACTGAAGCTCATTGAAGGAGGGCAGATTTACTTCCCTGCTGATAAAGGAAAACCTGCATTAGAACTCGATTCTTCCGGAATCAGTTTTGTATTCTGTGGAAGTTTTGAACGCCTGACTGATGTGAAGACAGAGAGCGAAAGTTCAATGGGATTTGGAAATAAGATTCAGAAAAAAGATGCATATGTCCAGTATGAAAAAGAAATCACAGTAGAAGATCTGGTCAGATATGCAGGAATCCGACAGGAAATCGGTGGACGCATTAATCAGATTGTCCAGTTGCAGGGAATGACGGCAGAAGATTATAAAAAGATCCTACAGGATAAGACAATTTCACCGTTACATCAACTGGAACGCCAGTATGGTGTGAAACTCCGGCTTGGTGAGAGGGAAAGAGAAAAGCTGGCTCAGGAAGCGGAACGCACGAAGATGGGAGTGCGCTATCTGCGGAGTAAGATCCAGCAGATGTTGGATGAACAGCTTTTTCAAAATGATGAGCAGGATGAGTATGAACTGGAACTGTAAAGTGTTATTGGGATGTAATGGGTGTATTGGATTTTGTAGTGTTTTATAATTCAGACATACATCCTCAACCCCCTGCATAGATTGTAAAAAATAAACTATGCAGGGGCTTTTCCATGAGAGATTATATTGAGGAGCGGGCGGTGGAAATCGCAGACTATATTATAGAAAATAGTGCGACGGTGAGACAGACTGCGAAACAATTCAGGATAAGTAAGAGTACGGTACATAAAGACGTCACCGAGCGGCTTCTTCAAATCAATCCCTCTCTGGCACAGGAGGCACGAAAAGTGTTGGACATGAATAAATCAGAACGGCATATCAGAGGTGGGATGGCAACAAGAGAAAAATATCTCCATCAACATTTGCGACATATGTAAATGAGAGCAGATAAATGAGAGAAAAATAGAATTTAGTTTAGATAACAGAGAGAGCAGAAGGACAGAATCTCAAAGGAGCAGATAGGGATTCAAAGTCCTTTTGCTTTTTCTTTTCTGATAACAGGAAGATATGTTATAATGCAAATAATGATGAAACTATGAAATAGACGATAAGATAAACGAAAGCAGGCAGTAAGATTCTTGAAAGGGGCAGATAAGTGCGGGCTGTAATTATTGAGAAAGACGAAAAAATACTGCAGCAGATACAGTCAATCCTGCAAAAAGTTGATTCCGGTTATGAACTGGTAGGGACAGCCGTGAATGGACAGTCGGGCTATGAGCTGATCAGTGCATTGCGTCCGAATCTGGTGATTATGGATATAGAATTACCACGAATGAATGGAATGTCGATGTTGAAGAAACTTCGTGCAGAAGCATTTGATTTTAAAGTGGTAGTTTTGAGTGGAACGGAAAATTTTCAATATGCAAAGCAGGCGATTGAATTGAGCGTGGACGGGTATATCATGAAACCTATCCGTCCGCTTGAGTTAAAAAGGGCATTGATGCAGATCTGCGAAAAAATGAGAAATGAGTATTGGCTGAATGCATCCTTTACAGTGGAGAATCTCCTGATCGGGTGTATGAACGGGCAGTATCAGCCGGAGAATAAATTAAATGAGATTACAGTCAGAAATTATGGATTTACGGTGGAAGACTCTTGTGGGATGTTTATTTTGTGGTTTGGGGAAGATTTTGAAAAAAATAAAGCAGAAGCAGTTCATTTGCTGAAAAGAAGTCTGCAAAAAGAAAATAAATTCAGAGTCTGCATTCTTCCATTGGAAGTATGGCAGGAAATATTTGTGATTGTATATCAGACAGCGGAATTTGAAATGGCAGAGCAATACTTCCAGGAAAATATTGTCCCTATGTTATGCAGTAATCTCAATGGGGATGTAGTCTGCGTGTGGAAAAGAATCGATCATATGATGGATCTTTGGCAATATCGGACAAAAATACCGTTATTGCGGCAGTGGAATCTGACGCTTGGAAGAGGTGTGCTGATCAGTGAGAAGGGAATAGCGGGACGGGAACTGGAGCTTCTTCCATTGAAATATCCTGCAGAACTTGAATTACGGGCAAGAGATTGTACGTTGGCGGGAAGAAAAAAAGAGCTGGAAAAGTGCTTTGAAGAATTATGTGAAATGCTGGAGGGGCAGTTTTGTTTTCCCGAGACACTGAAAGATTGTCTGATTCGTTTCAGTCTGAACATCGTAAATATGTATAAGATCCAATGGGAGCTTGGAGCAGAAATTCAGGTACTTATTCTGATTCTTGAAATAGGTCAGGCAACGAGCTGGAAGCAGATTCGAAGAGCGATAGAAGAATTATTAAATTATTTTAATTTTGAAAAAGAGGATCTTCAGGGAAATGAAGCATTCAGTATGATGGTCCGTAAGGCAGTCGAGATGGCAAAAAAATATTATAGTGAGGGGATTACCCTGGAAGAGACAGCCAGCAGGCTTTATGTTTCGGAAGAGTATCTGAGTACGCAGTTTAAGAAAGAGACACAGAGCAGTTTTACAGAAACAGTACGGAAATTCAGAATAGAAAAGATCAAAGATCTGTTACTGAACAGCAAGTTAAAATTAAATCAGATTGCGGAATTAACAGGGTATTCAGACCCCAAATATATGAGCCGGGTATTTAAAGAAGAAGTGGGGATGCTTCCAACAGAATTTCGTAAAAAAATGCAGTAAAATAGATTAAAATAGTCCACCTTTTTAAAAAAT
>ERZ506896.899-NODE-899-length-17898-cov-3.659306_pt1 | contig 17898 bp, 13 predicted proteins | sample MGYA00513176_ERZ506896 | MGnify/ENA metagenome assembly ERZ506896
AGAGCACCGATATCTACGGCCTGCTGAAAGAGTACGGCGTTATTCCCACCACCGACAAGAACGCCGACGTAAAGGGTCCCGCCACGGGAGCCGTGTGGCCCGGCATTCGCTAGAAGCTGTCAGCTGACAGACCACATGCAACAATGAGGCCCGCTCCAGGGAATGGTGCGGGCCTCATTGTAGGGAGGGCAAGAAAGGGGAGGAAAAAAAAGGGGGGGGCTACGCGAGATCGCCGGCGAGGAAGCGCGCCACGTGGCGGCCCTGCACGGTGGAGCGACCGGAGGCCACACCTACGAGGTACTCGGGATAGTTGCCCGAGAAGAAGCTGCCCGAGGCATCGCCAGCGGCATAGAGGCCTTCGATGACGTTGCAGTCCTTGTCGATGACCTGGCAATGCTCGTTAATGCGCAGACCGTCGAGCGTGGTCAGAAGTGAACAGCCGAACCAGCAGCCGTAGAAGGGCGCCTGACGAATGGCCGACAGACGGTAGGCTTCCTTGCCGAACTCGTCGTCCCTCTGGGCATCGAACTGGGCGTTGTAGCGCTCCACCTGATCGAGGAAGGCGGTCTTGTCGTCACCGGCAAAGCCCATGGCGTCGGCAAGCTCCTCCAAGGTGTCGGCCTTCACCATGATGCCCGACTCCAGCGAGGCAGCGCAGAACTCATCGATGGGCATGCCCGCCGCCATCATCTGCTTGGCGAAGCCGGAGCAGCCGATGGTGTCGAAGCGCAGGATGTCCTCCGGCGCGTTGGCGTCGAAGATCTGGCACCACACGCCGCCGGGCTGCTGAGCGGCGGCGTTGCCCATGAAGTCGTAGGGGGCAGACTCATTCACGAAGCGCTCGCCGCGGCGGTTCACCTTCATGAAGGGCTGGCTGCCAATGTTCTCCTGGAAGATAGTGCCCGGAAGGCCGCGGGAGTCGCCCGCTCCGTCGTAGCCGGCATCCACGCCAGGAGCCACAGCGCCGCGGTCGAAAAGCATAGGAGCTGCCTCAGGGTCCTTCGAGGCGCCGGCCCACAGGGCCGCCTTAATGCCGTCGCCCGTGTCGTTGGGAGCGAAGCTGGCCGCGGTGGAGCAGGCGAGAGCGGCGGGGGAGAGGGCCTCCATCATGTCGGGGTTGGCCGGATAGCCGCCCGTGGCGATAAGCGTATTGGTGGCGTTGATCTGCACGCGGCCCTCGTCGGTCTCGAAGATGGCGCCGGTGACTTTGCCGTCCTCGTGAACAAGGCGAATCATTTCGTAACCGAAGCGGATGGGATTGCCAGCGGCAGCCACGTAGTCGGCCAACAAGTCATTGCGCATGGGCGGCTCATAGGGAGTAAGCCACAGGTGCTCGAGGACGGGCACGTAGTAGTCGGTGCCTCCTGTGGGATGGTCGGCTGTATGTACGGTGAGCACGCCCTGCTTGTCAGCGGCCTGCATGATGGGGTCGAACCATTCGAGCGTCTCGCCGCTTTCGCGAATCCACATGTTAATGAGCTTCTGGTTGCACTTGCCCGAAGCATAGCGCGAAAGCTCGTTGAGCAGCTTTGCCTCGTCGATTTCGATCTTGGCTTCCTTCTGGTACTTAGTGTTCACGCCACCGAAGTACTCGCGGGTCTCCTGCACGCTGGTGTTCTTCTCGCAGCAGATGAAGTTCAAGCCCATATCGCTGGCCGTGGCCGCCGCGGCCGTGCCGGCGCAGCCGGCGCCGATAATGAGGAAGTCGGTGTCTTCGGTGCGGGCGATCTCGCCAATTTCCGGCTCGTCGCCGAGCCACGCCGGGTTGCCAGAGGCGGTGGCAGTGCCCGTGTCGGAAAGCTTTTCTTCTCCCTGACGCGTGGGGGCGCAGCCGGTTACGGCCAGTGCGCTGCCGGCGGCGGCCAGCGCGCCCAGGCCTAGGAATCCGCGACGGGAGATAGACGTTTGCTCGCTCATGGTTCCCTCCTTGGTGGTGAGTTCCTCTCAAATGCCTCGCAGTCTACGCGGTGGCGAGCACTCTGGCTCCACCCTCTCGACCTGATTTCTTCTTTGTGTGGTTGATCTGGGAAAACGAAAGATTTCATTAGCCGTTTCACCTTCTGAGGGTGACGTGGGATGACGGGGATATTGTATACTGGGGCCCAAAGAGCCCCTTGAACGTCGGCCCGCGGGCGCGGTCGCGCAAGGGAAGGGAGGACGGGAACTCATGAATCTTCGGACGCAGATGGGGGCGGCCCTTGCGCTGCTATTTACTGCTTCGGCCGTGCTGAACTCCTCGGTGTTTCCTGAAGTGGCGACCGTGAGTCCGGCGGCGCGCGAGGTGTCCACGCTCTGCGGCGCTCTCTTTGCTTTGGCGGTAGCGGCTGCGGCTTACTTTCGGCCATCGCTGGTGCGGGAGCGTGCGATATCGGTGGTGCTTCTTGTGACTTTGGCAGCGAGTCTAGTTGCTCTTGCCCTCGGTCTCGAATTCGGTATTTCGGTGCTGGTGGAATGGGGCGCGCCGTTGGGAGGCATCGGTTCGGCATGGTTTTCGGTGCTGGCAGGCGTGGGGCTCACGCGCCTGACCATGCGCGATGCGTTGCTGGTCATTCCTGCGGCCTATGGCGTTTCCTATGGGGTGACGTTCCTTCTGCGTCTTGCTGGCACCTTGCCAGCGGCGGTGGCGGTGCTCTTGTACTTTCTGTGCTTGGCTGGTGTGTTTGTGTGCGTGATGCCGCGTACGGCGGAGCTCTTCCAGCGCATTCGACGACAGGAGTCGCCCGAGGTGCTCGATGTGACGAACCCTTCATCGTTTCTGCCGCTGGCCAGCGTAGTCTACGTCACTATTTTCCTGTTCAATGCGGCTTTTGGCTACGGCACGGTGCAGGTGGGGGGACGTTTGCCCCTGTTGGGGCTGGTGCTGTCTTTTGTCCCCGTCGGCCTCGTGTTGGCGCTGGCGGTTTCCCATTGGGTGCGGGTGCTCTCTCCCGACGCGTTGCAACGCGTCTCGTCGCTGCTGGTGTTGGCTGGCTTTCTTCTGGTGCCGCTGACGGTATTCGATCCAGGTCCTACCAGTTGGACGAATGTGTCCTCCTCGGTGCTGTTGCAGGGCGGTGCCGATTGCTTTGGAGTGCTGACTTACTTCATTGTTGCCCGGGTGGGCGCGCGCAATCCGTTGGGAGCGCTGACGACGTCCGCCGGTGCCACCGCTGCCGCTTGGGTGGGCATCGCCGCGGGCGCGATGCTTTCCAGTGCGCTGGAGGAGGTGGCGGCCGGCAACCCGGCCCTGCTCATGGGCGCCTCGTCGGCGCTGACCTTCGGTTTTGTGGCTTACAGCTTTGTGGCGGTAAAGCCGGGAAGCTTCGCGCGCGCCATTGACGACGTGCTGCCCGTGCTAGGACCGGAGGGTGGTGAGAAGGACGCCGACGGGGAGAGCCCGGAGAGCGGTCTTTCGGGAGCAGTACGCAGCGGCGAAGCGGACGAAACGGTCGCGTCTGAGGAATTGCCCGGCAGCGAGCAGCGGCTTGATGACGCCTGTGCGGCGGTAGCCGAGCGGTTTGGACTCACAGCGCGCGAGGTGGACGTGCTGCAGCTGCTGGCTCGCGGTCGTACGGCCTCGGTCATTCAAGAGCGACTCGTGTTGTCCCACAACACAGTGAAGAGCCATGTGCGACACATCTACAGCAAGCTGGGCGTTCACTCGCAGCAGCAGCTTATCGATGTGGTGGATCGGGCGGAGAGGTGACGCTGGGCCTTTGATTGCTGAGATGTTCGACAGGGCTGTGGCGAGCAGTGGGGCCTGGATCTAATCGGCCCGCAAGCGTTCGGCGAGAAAACGGGCATCCGTCAAAATGCCGTGGGATATAATGAGGTCGTCGAACTGTGCAGAGGGGACGGCAAGAGGAGAGGGCGGCTGAATGGCGCTTGCAGAGAAGGCTCAGGGTTTCTTCGTTCAAGGCTTAGACATGAGATCTCTGTGTGCGATGGTGGGCTTAGCCTCCTTGCTTTGTGCCGAGCAGTCGTTTTTGTTTCGCCCTGGCATTGATCAACTTTTCTCGGGTGATTCCCCCCTCTACCCCGAGGCCGTGGCCGTGCCGTTTATGGCGCTTTTTTCCCTGGTGTTCGTTGTTATTGGCGGCAAGTGGAGGAGCGTGAACAAGAACCGGGCCCTTCAGGTCGGTGCGTGTATCTGCGGCATTGCCGGTTGCGTTGTGTCTACTGCGACAGATTGGCCCGGTTCGGCCCTGCTCGCGACTGCGCTGTTCCTCCTGTTCTCCACGACGATGCTCATTGCGTGGATGGAGAGACTCGCGTCTGTGTCCTCGATGGGATTAAGGGGCGTCTTAGTCGGACAAAGCGCATTGGTTCTTCTCGGAGGTTTCGCGACGAGTTTTCTATCTCATCCCCTCTGGGCGGCGGTGCTGCTGGCAGCCCTTTCGGTTTCTCTTCTGCTTCTGGACGGCACCGGAAGCGAACCGGAGCCGCTTTTGGCGAAGCGGCCGGAGGCGACCATTTCGCGATGGCCCGTTTTCGGCCTGCTCCTCGTGGGCTTCGTGGTGGGCTGCGTTCAGTCGTCGGTTGTCCAGGACGGCACGTGGAATCAGTGGTGGAATCTGGGCATGGGCGTTCTAACGCTCTTTCTTCTCTGGCTTTTTCTTTGTAAAGTGCCGGATCCGGGCCATGGGCTCGCGTTGAAGGTCGTCCTTACGTTGTCGTTCGCCGCTTTGTGCCTCATGCTCTGTTTTCCAGGGAACGGGAATGCCGCTTTCTGTCTTGCAAGCTCGGCTTTTGGTTTGCTGTGGGGCATTGCCTACTTGATCGCTATCGAGGTCGTTCGCTCGACGAAGCAATCTCCGACGAGGGTATTTGGCGTCGTGGGCTTTATGCTCTACGCAGGCTCGGTCCCTGTGCTGTGGGTATCAATGGCCGGAGGAGTTGTCGGCGACGTGAGATTCCTCGGGCTGCTCATCGGTCTTTTGGCCGGCGTGACGCTTTGGGTTTTCAACGACCGCTCTCTCGACGGGCTGCTCCGCGGTAGCCCCGAGAGCTCCTTCTCCGCTCCTTCGAACGTGGATGTCTGGAACGCCCTTGCTTCCGAGCACGGATTGACTCCCCGAGAGGTGGAAATAGCTATGCTCTATACTCAGGGAAGGAGTGCGCCCTTCATTGCCGAGCAGCTCGTCTTGAGCGCGAGCACCGTCAAGTCCCATCTGGCGCACTCCTATGCCAAAACCGGGGTGCATTCGAGGCAGGAGCTCATCTCTTTGCTGGAGGCGACGGAAGCAGATAATCGCCCTCTTTCCCGGTAGGGAAGGAGGGCGAAGGGGAGGATTGGAGTGCCTGCCGTGCTTTTACAGGGCTGCGAGTGTTTCTCCTATCAAGTAACCAGCGGTAAGGGCGATGCTGTGGCTGGCTCCTGCGAGCGTTACCGGATAGGTGACGCCGAACCGGCCTCCTTGGGTGTTGCCGATGGCGTATAGCCCACGAATGGGATCGTCCTGCTCGTCAAGGCATTGGGATTGGCGAGTCGTTTGCAAACCCGACATTGTCACAAGCAGGCGGAGCTTGTCCACGGCGGGGTTCTCGTCCTGAGGGGTGAATCGAACGGCGTAGAAGGGTGGTGTCTCCAGTTTGAACATGCGCTCCGGCGTTTTGCCGAAATCCTCATCGATGCCCTTTTCGCAAAGCTCGTTGTAGCGCTTGAACGAGGCCAGCATGGAGGTCTGAACATCCTTGTCGACGTCGAGCTGGGCGACGAGCTCCTCAAGTGTGTCGCCGTGCGCGGTGGTCCACTCGTCGATTGTTTCTGCCGTATCGGGCATAAGGAGCGTGGTGTAGGCGCCGAGGCCCGCCTGCATGGCGCCCATCTGCTCTTGCCAATTGCCATCGAAGAACTGATAGATGGTCTTCTTCGGTTGCGACATCATGTTGATGGTGAAGTGGTCGATTGAAAGATCCTCGTTTATGTAGCGCTCTCCGTTTGCATTGAGCTGGAGGAAGGCATCTACGCCCAGGGTCGAAGTCAAGGTCGAGTGAGCCATGGGAACATGGGGCGCATTCTCCACTTTTGCGCCAATGCTACGCCCCATCAGCAGGCCATCTCCTGTATCTGCAAAGTCCCCGTTGGCATCTCTGTGGGGGTAGGCCAACGTATAGTGATCAATGTCGCTCCAGATATGGGGAAGATGCTCTTTCATGAGCTCGTCATTATGCGTGTAGCCGCCAGTTGCCAGCACGACGCCCTTGGAGGTGTTGTACTGGGTGTAGGTGTCTTCGACGAGGTTGTGGACAATGACGCCTGTTACCGCGGTGCCATCGTATACGAGTTGGCACGCGCGAGAGTTGAATACCGTCTGCGCACCGGCCTTCTCAGCGGCGGCAACGTTCGCCTCAAGAATGGGCTGATGGCTAAATTCGGTCTGCGAGGCGAAGTCAACGGCGGCCATGAAGATCTTCTCATGGTCGCGCCCTTCCTCGTAGGCGCTCTCCAGAAACGGGGACTTCGTATAGTACGTGCAGCTCATAGCGTAGAGCTCGTTTTCGTCGGCAGGAATGGCGGCAAAGTCGTCGGTCCAAACCATATTGGGGTTGTACGCGTCGCAGTACCAGTCGACAGCCTCGCCGCAGTGGCGTGCGAAATCAACGAGGATTCCCATGTTGGGGTAATGGCTGCCCTGGATCATTATTTCGTTGGCTATTTCGGCCGGAGGAACGTCAGCAATGTTCATGGAGCGAGCGCGGTCGGTGTTGAAATAAGCAAACGTGCAAGAACGGGAGGAAGGAGTGGCGCATCGTTCGATGCCGATGACCTTAAGGCCGTGCTCGGAGGCCGAGCGCAGGGCCGCAACTCCCGCAATGCCCAGTCCGATTACTGCTACGTCTACCTCGACGGTCTGACTGATTTGGCTCTGTTCGACAGAGGGAAGCTGCCCGTTTTCCCCAGCGTCGATGTCTCCGGTTGTGCTGAGCGTTTCCTTGGTGGGGGAGGGGGAGCATCCGGCAAGCGTAATGCCTGCTGCTCCTGCTCCAGCGAGAACCGCGCCTGAGAGAAACGATCTTCTTGAAATAGTAGTGCTCATCCTGATTCCTTTCGCTATCTCCAACTGGCAAGTTAATCTGCTTGCACTGAGGAAAACATAGGACTTAGAGCGCTTGCTTGTCTTCGTACCGTTCGATGGAAAAAAGAAAAACGGTGCATAGTACGTTTCGTACGATGGGATTGAGCTGGAGTAATGGAATTGACAGATGGGATAGAAGCAGGGATGTCGGTTGCAGCATTGCCGACGCATGGGTGACGACCGGGCTGCGGTGTCCATGAGACGCGGTTCGTCAATGATGGCGCAGCTGGCCTTCGCGTTTGTGTACTCCTGGCGGGTGGCGGCCGCGGTGAGGTCATCCTCGTGCTATGATGGCATACGCTGAGTGAAAGCATCAATCTACCTTCAAGGAGGCATTCATGAGCGTCATCATCGATGTGTATGGGCGCGAGGTCCTCGATTCTCGCGGTAATCCCACCGTCGAAGTGGAAGTTGTGCTGGAGGACGGTGCGTTCGGCCGCGCGGCGGTGCCCTCGGGCGCTTCTACGGGTGCCTTCGAGGCGGTCGAGCTGCGCGACTGCGACAAGAACCGCTATCTGGGCAAGGGCACGCTGGATGCCGTGGCCCACGTGAACGCCGAGATCGCCGATGCGCTCATCGGGCTTGAGGCCGAGGATCAGCGCATGGTGGATGCCGCTATGATCGAGGCCGACGGCACCGAGAACAAGGGAGCCTTCGGCGCCAACGCCATCCTGGGCGCGTCGCTGGCCGTGGCCAAGGCCGCCGCCGAGGCCGCCGGGCTGCCGCTGTACAAGTACGTGGGCGGCGTGAACGCGCACCTTCTGCCCACCCCCATGATGAACATCCTGAACGGCGGCGTGCACGCCGACAACAACGTGGACTTCCAGGAGTTCATGATCATGCCCGTGGGCGCTCCTACCTTCGCGGAGGCCCTGCGCTGGTGCGCCGAGATTTACCACACCCTGAAGAAGGTGCTGCACGACGCTGGCCTCGGCGGCGGCGTGGGCGACGAGGGCGGCTTCGCTCCCAACCTGAAGACCAACGAGGAGCCGCTGGCCTACATCGTGCAGGCCTGCGAGGCCGCCGGCTATAAGCCCGGTGTCGACATCCTGTTCGCCATGGATCCGGCTTCCACCGAGTTCTACAACGCCGAGACCGGCAAGTACGTGTTGGCCGGCGAGGGCCGCGAGCTGACGAGCGACGAGATGGTGGACTACTGGGAGGCGCTCGTGAACAAGTACCCCATCGTCTCCATCGAGGACGGCATGGCCGAGGAGGACTGGGACGGCTGGAAGAAGCTGACCGACCGCATCGGCGACCGCGTGCAGCTGGTGGGCGACGACCTGTTCGTCACCAACTCCAAGCGCCTCGCCAAGGGCATCGAGCTGGGCTGCGCCAACGCCATTCTCATCAAGGTGAACCAGATCGGCTCCCTCACCGAGACGCTCGAGGCCATCGAGATGGCCAAGCAGGCCGGCTACGCCTGCGTCATGAGCCACCGCTCCGGCGAGACCGAGGACGTGACCATCGCCGATCTGTCCGTGGCCTGCAACACCGGCCAGATCAAGACCGGCGCCCCCTGCCGGTCCGACCGCGTGGCCAAGTACAACCAGCTCATCCGCATCGAGGAGCAGCTGGAGGGCCAGGCCCAGTACGCCGGTATGAAAGCCTTCTACAACATCAAGCGCTAGAGGGCCGAGCAGGGGCTCGCAGTCCACAAGGTTCGCCTTGGGAGGCGAGCGCACAAACGACTAAAGAAGGGCCGCTTCATAACGAGGCGGCCCTTCTTCTGTTTCGCGGCAGCCAGCTGGGATCGCTTTTGCCTGTTCTCGGTCGACGAACCCCTCTGTTTCTGCACGAAATCTCGAGTTATAAGCGTCCGGGGATCCGCAGAAGAACTCGCGGCTGAGAACGGCTTTTGCAAAATGCCTGGTCAAAGCGTTGCGCTTGGTAAGGGAGTTCCCGGCATCGGGTTGCGGGCACCCCCGAGACGCTGATAACTCAAGATCTCATGCAGAAAACGGGTAGTTCGTTGACCGAGATTTCTTCAGAACGGCCTTGGGGAGCCCAAAAGCACGCCGGCGGCGTCTTCGCGTTGCTATGCTATGCGGAGCGGGTGCCCGGTTGCGGGTCGCGGGGGAGGAAGGAGATATGCAGATACATGTTCATTCCCTCCGCGATTTTCTGAAGGACGCGTATCGAAGGGTTGCGGATTCCGCGTTCTATGCGGCTGATTTCGGTCTGAGCTATGCCACATCGTTCGGCCAATTCCTTTTGCGTGAGATTTTGACTTTGCTGGGCCTCGATCATAGCGCGCATGAGAGCAGCTTCGGGCTGAAACTCGTGGCTAGCCTCAGCGAATTCAGGGTCGAGGAGCCCTGAAATCCCGAAGGAGCGGTAGCAGAAAAGCCGTATTTGCGCAACATCGGTTGAGTTTGGCCCCAGCGGCTGCTGATCTGTTCGTGTCGCCACCGACGCTGCGGGCCCATATTCACGCACTCGAGGAGGAGGTAGGGGCGCCTCTTACGGTCAAGCGCGTCGGTCAGTTGGAGCTATCGCCAGCCGGCCGTCTTTTTCTGAAGCGTGCTCGTGCCATAGTGAAGCTGGTAGAGGAAAGCGCGGAAGAGTGCCGGGCGCTGGCGGAAGCCTCGTCGTCCATAGTGGTGGGCACGCTTGAGTACGCTCCCTTCGAGGAGTTGCTGACGCGTGCGCTGCACGCTTTCCGACGGGATCATCCTGACCGATGCCTCGAAATGCTCATGGCGTCGGGCGCTTACGCGAACATGGAGGCGGTGGAGAGCGGCAAGGCGGATCTTTCCATTTTCGTTCAAGTGAGGCGACGAGATGGCGGGGAAGAGGCGCTGCCCGATGAGCTGCCTGCCGGAGTGGGGGCTTTTCGCTTTAGCGAGGGCGAATGTCGTTTTTGGATGAACCGCTCCTGTCCTCTGTTTGAGTGCGATCGCGTGACGGCGGCCGACTTGGACGGCTTCACGATGCTCTTAGGGAATTCCGCGAATATGGAACGCGCGGGCCGCGTGCTCATCGAATGGTTTGCAGGGGTCGGGGTAGCCGTGGAGCCCGACAATCAGCCTTGCTCGAACTATCTTGACCTGTATCTGTCGGGAACGGGCGAGACGTTCGGCATTGCGCTGGGGGGAGTGCGCTCGGGTCTGCGGGCGAGCTCCGACATCAAGATATTCGCGGTCGACGATTTTACGGTGCCCTGCGATCTCTATGTGATCTACAACGAGGAGCGCATCGGGGAGAACGGGAAGCTGTTCGTCGACTGCCTGAAGGAGAGCATTTCTTCGTTGGAATAACGTCTTCTGGGGGTGATGATGCCTCGGCTGGTGGCAGGGTGCGCTGGCGCCTCTGTCGGCGGTGCAACATGACGGCGCCCCGTCGGTTAGACGGGGCGCCAGGGGAGGGCTAATGATAGGTTGTGGCGAAAGATGGCTGACTAGATCTCGCCGATGATAGAGCCTGCGGCCATGTACCCACCGAGGAACGATAGTCCCACATCACCGTACAGGCCGTTGAAGGGCTTGCCGGCGAGGTTGTTCTCGCCGTTCGAGCCGCCGGCGGTGTGCCAGCCAGCGTAAAGCCCGGGAATAACGGCGCCTTCGGTATCGATGACCTGCATCTTGGGGTTGATGCGCAGTCCGCACTTGGTGGCGAACAGGTTGCCGCCAAGTTTCGCTCCGTAGTAGGGCGGCTCGCTGATGGGGATGAGCCACGAGGGATCGTACTTGTAGGTGGGAACAATGTCCTCTCCGGCCTCGCAGGCGGCGTTCCAGTCCTTAACAGCCTGCACGAGCACGCCTTCGCGCAATCCGAGGGCCTCTTCCAACTCCTCGATGGTATCGCATTCCTTGACGGCGCCGGCATCGACCATCATCTGGAAGGCATTGCGCCAATCGCGCTGCCATTTGGGAACGCGGTCGATAAGAGGGTCGTCGTCGGGGATGACCTTTCCGACGCGGCAGACGGACTGCTTGAAGTAGTTTTCGTTGACGAGATCCTCGAACTTCGAATCGAAGCAGACGTAGGTGCGGCCGCCCGGCTGGCTCATTTCCACTGCGCCCTGGTCGGTGAGGGCCGTCACGAGGGAATCGGGGCTCGTGTTGGCGAAGGGGTAGTTGGTGCCGGTCGTGCTGAGGTAGGGAACGCGCTGACCCATGCGGTTAATGAGCAACCACGGCTGGCGCACGGCCTGGTTGCCGTCCTTGTTCACGTGGGCGTACATGGTCGTATCGAACTCGCCGTAGGGCTCCCATTCCACGCTGCCGTCGAAGCACGCGACGGAGTTGTAGCCCGACATGTCGGCGCCAACGCCGAGGCCCATGCGAATGCATGCGCCGTCGTTATAGGGAGGAGTCGCCACGTTGACGATTCCCCGCAGACACGTGGGCGTGTACTTCGCGAGCATGGCGCGGTTCATCTCGAAGCCGCCGGCGGTAAGCAGAACGCCGTCGCGCGCCTTGAGGTAGCGTTCCTCTTTCTCGGGGGTGACGATCTTGACGCCCACAACGGAGCCATTGTCGACGACGAGGGCGGTGGCGGTGGTGCTCGTGCGAATGTCCACGCCATGCTCTTGGGCGGTTTCGGTCATCATCTCAAAGGGGAAGTGATTGATCGACCTCTTCATCCCAGACGTCGGGGGGCGTCACGGGCTCGATAGGGGCGGCGGCTGCTTCGAAGGCTTCGCGCTCGGCATTGCTGCCGGAGCCTGTAGGGGCCAGCTCCGTGGATGGAGCGCACCCGGCCAGGGCGGCACCGGCCGCCGTGGCCACTGTGGCGGCAGCGGCGGTCTTGAAGAAGCTGCGTCGACTGAGACACGTGGGCTCGTCGGCGGGGTCGTGGTGCTGCGTTTCCATAATTCCCTCCTTGATAATAGGTCTCGCCCTTTTGGGCACCTCCATTCTATGAGCCTTGCAATGAGCGAAAGAGAAGGGAAAGCAGCGCCTGGGGCAAGTCTTCTGCCAGGGCGGAAAGAAAAATGGCGGCGCGCGCGGATTTTCTTTCTTGGAGGAGAATCGATGTTGCGCAACCTTCTAACCCAAAAGCCCCAATCCTTTGGCGATGTTGGCGATGAAGTCCTGAACGTTGGTGACGATGCCGCGGCTGGCGAGGCTGCCACGATCCACCAGCTTGTTCACGGCGAATTCGGCGATGTCCACGCAGTAGAAGTACACGGGACGTATGGTGCCGTCGGCCAGCACGCGGTAGGAGGGGGTCATGTTCCCCGTGGCGATGGTGTGCAGCATGGTGGCCATGCAGATGACGGTGGTGGCGCTGCGAATGTGGTCGCGCATGGCGTCCTGCGCCTCGTAGGCGTTGCCGTACACGCCGGGCAGAGGGCCGTCGTCGCGGATGGATCCGGCCAGCACGTAGGGCACGCCATTGCGCACGAGCGCGTTCATGATGCCGTCGCGCACGCCCTCTTCTTCGATGAACCGCTCGATGGATCCCCAATAGCGCACGCGGTTGATGGTGTCCAGGTGGTGATAGTGGCCGTTGGGGCGGTTCTCCTGGGTGTCGATGTCCTGGCCGAGGGACGTGTGGAAGTAGGCCCCTTCCAAATCGTGGGTGGCGAGAGCATTGCCGGCGAAGACCGCATCGGCATAGCCGGCGTCGATGATTTTCGCGAAGGCCTCGCGGGAGTACCCGTTGAACGTGAAGGCCGGTCCCATGACCCACACGATGGAGCCATGATCGCGGTCGTGGCGCAAAAGCTCGTAAAGTTCGTCGTAGTCGCGCGAGAACGCGGTCTCGCGGGAGCGGCCCAGGCGGAAGGCGAAGTTGTCGTGACCGCCCGGGTGCGGAGCGCCGTCTTCGGCCGTCGCCAGGCCGCGGAAGCCGTCGGTGTAGACGAGAATGCCCTCCTCGCCGTTTTCCGTGCGTCCGCAGGCGATGAGATCGCCGGCGCGGATGTGGCGGAACTCGCGCACGAACACGTTGCCGCCTTCCACGACGGCCACGCAATCCATGCGGGAATCGCGGGCGAGTGTCCATTGCCCTGCGATCTTCAGATACTCCGGATAAATGGACATGGCGTGGTAGCCCTCCGGGGCCACGAAATCCTTCGGCGCGGGCACGAGCGTCACATCGGGCGCGGCGGCGAGGTGGGGGAGCGTGAAGTCGGGCGGCGTGTAGGGCGTGGGTGTAAACGGCGCGGGCGAAAACGTCATGGTCGCCTTCTTTCTCTGGGTTGGCTGAGGCCATTGTAGCGCTTCGGCCGCCGGTTCCCAAGGAATGTGAAACTCTGCAGGCAAGAGATCTCATGCAGAAAAGCGGTAGTTCGTCGACCGAAGTTATGCCAGCGAAGGCTCGGGTTCCAAAGTGGATGTTTGGGCGGTTGCGGGGCCGGTTGCGGAGATGGAGGAGGACGGGGAGCGGCGATTCGTCGAAGGGTTGTGAAAGCGTGATGACTTCGGCATCGAAATTGTTCCCAGAGGGCTAGAATGGGCCTATGGCCACTGCTATCGACACATCCAAGGAAACACACGCCGACGTCGCCGCCGCCGAGGTGCTGCGGCGGTTCGTCGGCTACTACAAGCCCTACAAGGTGCTCTTCTTCGCCGATCTCGTGGCCGCCTGCATTTTGGCCGGGGTCGATCTGGCCTTCCCGCAGCTGCTGAACTTCTTCACCCGCGAGTTCTTCACCGAGGCGCCCTCGGTCATCTTGGGCAGCCTCGGGCTCGTCGCGCTGCTCTTCATCGCGCTGTACGCCGCGCGCACGGGCTGCCAGTGGTTCATCACTTATTGGGGCCACGTCATGGGCGCGCGCATGGAGGCCGACATGCGCCGCGATTTGTTCGAGCAGTACCAGCGCCTCTCCTTCGGCTACTACGACCGCCACAACACCGGTGTCATGATGTCGAAGATCACCACCGATCTGTTCGACATATCGGAGCTCGCGCACCACGGGCCGGAGAACCTGTTCATCTGCACGCTCAAGATCGTCGGCTCCTTCGTGCTGCTGTTCATGATCAACGGGCCGCTCACCGCCATCATGCTCGTCGTCACCATCGTCATGGCGGCGCTGTCCTTCGCGCTGAATTACTGGCGCCGCCGCATATTCCGCGAGAACCGCGAGCGCATGGCCGGCATCAACGCGGCGGTGCAGGATTCCCTCGGCGGCATCCGCGTCGTGAAGTCCTTCGGCGGCGAGGACGCCGAGCGCGAGAAGTTCCGCGCGGCCAACGAGGCATTTCTCGATACGAAGAACCGATCCTACAAGTTCATGGGCGCCTTCCATGGGCTGAACTCGCTGTTCACGGGGCTTTTGTACACCATCGTCGTGGCGGGCGGCGGCTACTTCGTGGCCGCAGGAACGCTCGCCGTGACCGATTTGGCCATCTACGCCCTGTATGTGGGCATCTTCATGGCGCCGGTAGAGCAGCTCATCAACTTCACCGAGACCCTGCAGAAGGGCTACGCAGGTTTCCGCCGCTTCATCGAGGTGCTGGCCGAGCGGCCCGACGTGACCACCAAGCCCGGCGCGCCCACTTTGGCCGAGGCCTGCGGCGGCGAGGTGCGCGGCGCTGTGGATTATCGCGACGCGACGTTCTCCTACGACGGCACCCATCCGGTGCTCGACGGGCTCACGCTTTCCATCCCCGCCGGCACCTCGGTGGCGCTCGTGGGGCCCTCGGGCGGCGGCAAGACCACCACCTGCTCGCTTCTGCCGCGCTTCTACGACGTGGCCGGCGGCGCGGTGACCATCGACGGCGTGGACGTGCGCGACGTGTCATTGGCAAGCCTGCGCGACGCCATCGGCATCGTGCAGCAGGACGTGTATTTGTTCGGCGGCACGGTGGGGGAGAACATCGCCTACGGCCGCCCCGGCGCCACCCAGGCCGAAATCGAGGAGGCGGCGCGCAAGGCCAACATCCACGAGTTCATCTGCTCGCTGCCCGACGGCTACGACACGCTCGTGGGCGAGCGCGGCGCGCGGCTGTCCGGCGGCCAGAAGCAGCGCATCTCCATCGCGCGCGTGTTCCTGCGCGACCCGCGCATCCTCATTCTGGACGAGGCCACGAGCGCGCTCGACAACGAGAGCGAGCACGCCATCCAGGCGTCGCTGGCGGAGCTCTCCCGCGGGCGCACCACCATCACCATCGCGCACCGCCTGTCCACCATCCGCAACGCGAGCCTCATCGCCGTGGTGGAGGACGGCCGTGTGCTCGAGCAGGGAACCCACGAAGAGCTGCTGGCCCGCGATGGCGTCTACGCCCGCTACTACCGCATGCAGTTCGGCGACTAGGAATTGCGCGAATCTTTTCGGAGAAGGCATCTGCGGCGACGGTGAAAACGTCGCTCTTTTCGACCGTAGTTATCCTGCAATAGTTATAATGAATCCCAATGAAACGACGACGGTTGGATTCCGCGCTCGCGGTGCTGCTGTGGCGCGATGGTGCCGAGCATGGCGCAGCGGGGCGGAAGGGAAGGACCGATCCTGTGAGAGAAATGATTCCGTTGGAAGAGGCCCGCGCGCTTGTGTGTGGGGCTGTGGAGAAGTTGCCCGTGGAAATGGTGGAGCTGCTCGATGCCGTCGGGCGCGTGGTGGCGGCCGACCAGGCAAGCGACATCGACGTTGCGCCCTTCGCGCACTCGGCCATGGACGGTTTTGCCCTGCGCGCCGCCGAGATTGCCGAGGCCACCGAGGAAGATCCCGTGGCCTTGCGGGTCATCGCCGAGATCGGCGCCGGGGATGTGTTCGAGGGAACCATCGGAGAAGGCGAGTGCGTGCGCATCATGACCGGCGCCTGCCTGCCCGCCGATGCCGATGCCGTGGTGAAGTACGAGATCGTGGGCGTGGTGGAAGGCGACGGCAAGCCGGGCTCGGTGGTGTCGTTTGCCGCCCCGACGAAGGTGGGCTCCAACATCCGCGCCGCCGGCGAGGAGGCCCATGCGGGAGACGTGATCGTGGAAGCGGGCGATGTGCTCACCGCCGCCGGCGTCGGCTTTTTGGCCGGTTGCGGCGTGCTGGAGGTGCCCGTCTACCGCCGTCCGCGCGTGGCCGTCATCGCCACGGGCAGCGAGCTCGTGCCGCCTTCCGAGGTGCCCGGCCCCGGCAAGATCCGCAACTCCAACAGTTACGCCATGGCCGCCTGCGCCCGCGAGGCCGGTGCCGAGGCCGTGATGCTGCCCATCGTCCAGGACACCTTCGAGGCCCTGCGCGACGCCGTGGCCGCTGCGGCCCGCGAGTACGACTTCGTCGTCACTACGGGAGGGGCTGCCAACGGCGACTTCGACTTCATCAAGCCGGTGGTGGCCGAGCTCGGCGAGCTTATGATGACCACCGTGAACATCCGCCCCGGCAAGGCCCAGACCTTCGGCATGGTGGAGGGCGCGCCCGTCTTCGGACTGCCCGGCAACCCGGCGGCGGCCTATGTGGGCTTCCAGCTGCTCATCCGCCCCGCGCTGCGCGCCATGCAGGGCTATCGCTTCATGGATCATCCCGTGGTGAGGGCGCGCCTTACCGCCGACGAGAAGAACCGCGATCCGCGCCGCATCTATCTGCGGGCGAACCTGACGCGCACCGCCGAGGGCTATGAGGTGACGCCGGCCAAGAACCAGAGCTCGGGGCTCTTCGGTCCCATCCAGAAAACCAACTGCCTGGCCGTCATGCCCGAGGGAACCGAGCCCCAGCCCGCCGGCTCTGTGGTCGACTGCCTGCTGCTCGACATTCCGGAAGAAGTGGTGCTGTAAGCGTTTCGGGGCGGCGCGGGGAGAGTGCCTTTCGCGGCCGGTTCGCGCTGGTTCCCCTTCCGAACGCGATTAGGGAAACAGCGAAGATGACGCACGCGCATCGGTACTATCCCCGCATCGTTGCTGCTGAAGTGGAAGCTGTTTCTTAAGAATCGCGTTCTTCAGGGGGCGCTCAGACGTCCGCGAAAGGCACTCTCCCCGCGCCGCTTGCAACATAGTCTCTGCTGAATCTAGAAAGGAAGTCTATGACCATCAAGTTTGCCATCATCACCTGCTCCGATACGCGCACCATGGAAACCGACGAGGCGGGACAGAAGCTGGAGCAGCTCATTGCCGAGCAGGGTTGGGAGTGCATCCGCCGCGTTGTGGAAATGGACGAGCGCCCGTTTATCGCCGGCGCGCTCATCGACGCCTGCGATAACACCGATGCGGACATCGTGCTCACCTGCGGCGGCTCGGGCCTCTCGCTGCGCGACGTGACCCCCGAGGCTACCCGCGACGTGGCCGACCGCGAGGTGCCGGGCATCGCCGAGGCCATGCGCGCCCACAGCGTCGCCATCACGCCCTTCGCCATGCTCTCGCGCGCCATCTGCGCCCAGCGCGGGCACACGCTCATCATCAACCTGCCCGGCTCCACCAAGGCGGCCACCGAGAACTGGGAGGGCATCGTGGCGGCGCTGCCCCACGCCGTGAAGATGATGGCCGGCGAGGGCCACAGCACGCAGAAGGACCTCTCGGAGAAGCTCGCCGCCGCCGCGGCCCGGGGCGAGCTCGGCTAAGGCGCGAATGCGTCTCGGCGGAGGGCCAGCGGCGGCTGCGTTTTTCTTGCGGCACTTCGGAGCTGGGGCCTTCTGATTGGAAGTCTTTGTCCCCTCTCGAAAGAGCGCGCTCCCGAGCAGCGGGTCTGCGCTATACTTCACGGGGAACGTGTTTTTAGATGCGGCCGCGCTCGATGGGGGCGTGGCCGCTTGAGGTGGTAGCGCTATGACTGATCTTCCCAACGGGTTCACGGGGTTCTCGCACCGCGATCCGAACTTTGTGTCCGCGGGCGACGCCCTGCGCGGCTCGCGGTACGATGACACGCCGTTCGCGGCGCGCAAGCAGGCCCAGGCCCGCAACCTGGCCGAGGCCTGGTCGCCGGCCGCCTCCGAGCACGCCGGCGCGGGCGGCGCTGCCGAGGGCG
>ERZ506896.903-NODE-903-length-17842-cov-4.339068_pt1 | contig 17842 bp, 17 predicted proteins | sample MGYA00513176_ERZ506896 | MGnify/ENA metagenome assembly ERZ506896
TTAATTGTTTGCAAAAGGTATATAATAAAATAATATGATGTTGCAATTTTATAGGGGAGTTTATTTATCACAGCCCTTGCGGGAAGAAAAGGAGAAGAGCATACATGGATACGGAAGATACGTCTAAGCTGAAAATTTTTACGGGAACGTCACACCCGTCTCTTGCAAAAGAGATTTCAGATTATATCGGAGTTCCTCTGGGAAAATCTTTGTGCGGAAGGTTTAATAACGGGGAAATTCAGGTGATGATCAATGAAAGCGTTCGCGGCAAAGATTGTTTTATTATTCAGCCGACAGGGGCACCGGTCAATGATAACCTGATGGAAATGCTCATCATGGTGGATGCCCTTAAAAGAGCTTCCGCCCGCCATATTACGGTCGTTGTACCTTATTACGGCTATGCCAGACAAGATAGAAAAACCAGAGGAAGAGAGCCGATCAGTTCCAAACTTGTGGCGGATCTTCTTTCCGCAGCCGGTGTAACCCGGGTGGTAACCATGGATCTTCACGCAGGACAGATTCAGGGATTCTTTAACGTACCGGTCGATCATTTGGCATCGGCAGCCTTGTTGGCGGAATATATAAAATCTAAAAACCTGGAAAATCTGACCATCGTTTCTCCCGATTTGGGCGGTGTCAACCGGGCAAGAGATTTGGCGGATCGCGTAGGGGCGCCCATTGCTATTATCGAAAAACGCCGTCCCGAACCGGGGATTGCCAAAGTAATGAATATCATCGGTGATGTTCAGGGACGAAACTGTGTTATCGTCGATGACATTGTCGATACGGCAGGATCGCTTTGCGAAGGTGCCAAGGCTTTGGCAAATTACGGAGCCGTCGGAGTATATGCTGCTGTCTGCCATCCCGTATTAACCGATCCGGCAACGGAAAGAATTAAAGAATCCAATATCAAAGAATTGGTGGTTACAAACTCCCTTCCGATTCCGAAAGAAAAAATGCAGGATAAACTGACCGTTCTGTCCGTAGCTCCCCTTTTGGGAGAAGCTATTATACGTATTTTCCACGATGCATCCGTGAGTGCTTTATTTGACAAATGAAATTAATTGCAGGGCTGGGGAATCCCGGCGGAGAATATGAACATACCCGTCATAATATGGGGTTTGACGTTATTGACGAATTGGCACGCCGCTGGTCCGTATCCGATTGGAAAAAGGACATGCAGGCAGAAATTGCTTCCGTTACAAAATACGGGCAAAAAATTTTATTGGTAAAACCGCTGACCTATATGAATTTGAGCGGAGATGCAGTAAGTGCCATAGCTGCCTATTATAAGATTGATATAAGTGATATTTATATCATTTGTGATGATTTGGATCTCCCTCCGGGAAAAATAAGAATCAGGAAAAAAGGTTCTGCCGGAGGACATAACGGAATCAAATCTTTGATCTCCCGTCTTCACTCGGAAGAATTTGTCCGCTTCAGGATCGGTATCGGTCATCCCAAAGACGGCCATACGGTGATTGAACATGTCCTTAAGCGTCCTTACGGGGATGAAGTGCCGGCAGTGGAAGAAGCCAAAAAACATACTGCCGACGCCGTCGAATGTGCTTTGGAAGTAACAATCGACAAAGCGATGAATATGTTTAATCCTAAAAAGAGCAAATAATGAATGGGAGCTGAAAAGCTCCTTTTCTTATGAAACGGTATTTATGATAAAATCAAGACAGCTGATGAAATCATTTGATGAAAGGAGCCGGGAAATGATCGGCAAATTGATAGTTTTGGAAGGAATCGACGGCAGCGGAAAGGCGACTCAGTCGGAAATTCTGGGAAAGAAACTTCTGGATATGAAAATAAATGTAAAACATGTATCTTTTCCCGATTATGAAAGTCCTTCTTCATCGTTGGTCAAAATGTACTTGCAAGGTGATTTCGGAAAAGATCCGGGCGATGTAAATCCTTATGCGGCATCTTTATTTTATGCGGTAGATCGATTTGCTTCTTATCGCAGAAAATGGAAGTCATTTTATGAGAACGGCGGATTTGTGATTGCCGATCGATATACCACAAGCAATATGGTTCATCAAATGACAAAATATGATGAACGAGAAAAGCAGGAGAAATTCTTAAGCTGGCTTGAGCAGACAGAGTATGAAAAACTGGAACTGCCTCGGCCGGATATGGTGATTCTGCTTGATGTACCTCTTGATATTTCAAAAAAGTTGGTCATGGAAAGAGCTGCAGCGGGAGGATCCATGGATATCCATGAACAACACTTGGAATATTTGGAGAAATGCTATTCTGCTTATCAAGTCTTATGTGAAAAATACGGCTGGCAAAAAATTTCCTGTACTTCCGGAGGAAATTTGAGAACGGTGGAAGAAATATCTGCCGATATAGAAGAACGGGTGAAGCAAGAATTCTCCTTATGATTTCTCGTTTATTTTGTTGGATTTTCTTCGATGATTTGCTATAATTAATAAGTCAATTAGTGTGTCTTCAGGGCAGGGTGCGAGTCCCGACCGGTGGTAATAGATTTTCTTAAGCCCACGAACCGAAAGGTTGATTTTGGTGTGATTCCAAAGCCGACAGTACAGTCTGGATGAGAGAAGAACCGTTTTTGTGTACGTAACTCTTACCTCCCTGGAGAAGGGAGGTTTTTTTATGCGGATTGATGATGACAGAAATTTCATGGAACATGCTTTGGAACTGGCTGCCCGGGGGACGGGCCGTACAAGGCCCAATCCTTTGGTGGGAGCCGTTCTTGTAAAAGACGGAGCCATTATTGGAGAAGGCTGGCACGAATATTTCGGCGGTCCTCATGCAGAGGTGAATGCTTTTGCAAATTGCAAAACAGATCCCAAGGGAGCCACCCTTTATGTGACTTTAGAGCCGTGTTGCCATTATGGAAAAACACCGCCATGCACGGATTTAATTATTTCTAAAGATATAGATCGTGTGGTGATCGCCATGACGGATCCGAATCCTCTGGTTTCGGGGAAAGGCATCCGCCGTCTTCGAGATGCCGGTATTTTTGTTACCACCGGTATTATGGAAAAAGAAGCAAAAAAATTAAATGAAATATTTATGAAATTTATAACTCAAAAGAAGCCTTTTGTTCTCTATAAGTCCGCTATGTCCATGGACGGTAAGACTGCTTGTCATACCGGAGAGTCCCAGTGGATTTCTTCCGAAGAATCTCGGGATGAGACTCATGCCCTTCGGGGGATTTACTCTTCCGTCATGGTAGGGGCGGGAACGGTCAAGTCGGATAATCCCCGTCTGACTGCAAGAATGGAAGGAATGGAAGATCCGATAAGAATTATTATAGACGGAAAATTATCTTCCCCGACAACGGCTCAGGTATTCCAAAATCCGGGAAGAGTGATCGTACTGACCACATCAGCGGCGGAACCCGAAAAATTGAAAGAATTGCAGGATTTGGGAGTGGAAATTATCTGTGCCGACGGTGACACGGAAGGTATGGTTAACTTGGAATCGGCGATGACAGGTCTTGCCGTAAACGGGATAGACAGTATACTTCTGGAAGGCGGAGCTGAAACGGCGGCAAGTGCTTTTCAGGCGGGAATTGTAGACAAAGTCAGATTTTACATGGCACCTCTTTTGATCGGCGGCAAGAATGCTCCGGGCTCTCTCGGAGGTATCGGTGCGGATACTCTTTCCGACGCGATCATTCTGGAGAATATTCATACAGAACGCTCCGGAGAAGACTTGGTGATCGAAGCTTATGTAAAGAAGAAAAACACATCGGACGCTGCTTATTCCGGCGAACCTTCTGCCATGAAATCGCTTCCGGAAGAAAAAATTGATGAAAAAGAGGCAGGAGAAGAAATTATCCCCGTTCCCGTAAATGAGGAAAAAGCCGGTTCTCTTCCTAAAGAGAAAGAGGACTGAAATGTTTACCGGTATTGTGGAAGAAATAGGAGAAATTGAAAAGATTAAAAAAGGAAATCATTTTTGTACGCTTTCCGTAAGATGCAATAAAGTACTGGAAGGAACGAAAGTGGGAGACAGCATTGCCGTGAACGGAGCCTGTCTCACCGTGACGGGACTGACGTCGTCTTCTTTTACCTGTGATGTGACACCGGAAACTATGAGGCGGACCGCATTTTCTCTTTTTCGAGAAGGGACGTCGGTTAATTTGGAAAGAGCGCTCCGCCTTTGCGATCGTCTTGGCGGACATATCATGCTCGGTCATGTGGATGATCAGGGGCGGATTATTTCTGTCGTGCGAGAAGGAAACTCACAAAAAATTTCTTTTTCTTTGTCCCCAAAATATGAAAAATATATATTGGAAAAAGGTTCGGTTGCTATTGACGGAATCAGTCTGACGGTAGCCGAAAAGAAAGGAAATCAATTTACCGTTTCTTTGATTCCTCATACGGGGGAAGAAACGATTCTCCTCAAAAAAAGAACGGGAGAACCCGTTAATATAGAATACGATTATTTAGGGAAATATGTAGAACAATTTGTACACGAAAAAAGTGGAGACAGTTTGAACGCAGATACATTGAAATCATTGCTTGCGGGAGGGACCTATGGAATTTAAATTTGACCCCATTGAAGAAATCGTTGAAGAAATAAAAAAAGGGCATATCGTTATTATGCAGGATCCGGAATCTCGGGAAAATGAAGGAGATTATATTTGCGCTGCCGAATTTGCCACGCCGGAAAATATCAACCGCATGGCTTCGGAAGCAAGAGGCCTCATCTGTATGCCTATGGCGGGAGAAATTGCGGATCAATTATTTTTGGCGCCTATGGTGCGGCGGAATACGGAAAGCAATGAAACTGCATTTCTGACATCCATTGATCACAAAGATGCGGGAACAGGTATATCGGCAAAAGCAAGATCCATGACAGCCATGGCAGTGGTGAAAGAGGGAATCAAACCGGAAGATTTTAAGCGGCCGGGACATATGTTTCCTTTGAAAGCAAGACCGTGGGGAGTCCTTGAAAGAGAGGGTCATACGGAAGCCACAGTCGATCTGGCGAGATTGGCAGGATTGAAACCTGCAGGGCTTTGCTGCGAAATTATGGATAGTGACGGAAGTATGTCCAGAAGAGAGAGTCTCTTTATCCTTGCAAGGGAGAAAGGATTGAAAATAGGCAGTATCCGTGATTTGGCAGAGTATCGCAAAAAACATGAAAAATTGATTGACCGGGTTGCAGAAGCAAGAATGCCGACCAAGTATGGGGAATTCCGAATGTACGGATATGTAAATTTAATTAATCATGAACACCATGTGGCGCTGGTCATGGGAGATGTTTCGGATAAGAAACCGGTCCTTTGCAGAATTCATTCAGAATGCCTCACCGGCGATTGTTTCGGGTCGCTTCGCTGTGATTGCGGACAACAACTGGATGCGGCAATGAAAAAAATTGCCGAAGAAGGAAGAGGCGTTCTTGTTTATTTGAGGCAGGAAGGCCGCGGGATAGGGCTGATCAATAAAATCAAAGCCTATGAATTGCAGGACGAAGGATATGATACGGTAGAAGCCAACTTGAAACTGGGATTTGCCGCCGATCTGAGAGAATACATGACAGGTGCTCAAATACTCCATGATTTGGGGGCAGATCACATTCGGCTTCTTACCAACAATCCGCAAAAAATAGGAGATGTCAGCGAATACGGAATTACCATAGAAGAACGTGTTCCCATTGAAATAGCGCCTAACAGTGAAGATGAATTTTATTTGACAACCAAGCAGGAAAAAATGGGACATTTGCTTCATATTCATAATAAAGGAGAAAAAAGATGAATATTATTTCAGGGCTTTACAACGAAAATGACATTCGTATAGGAATCGTAGCATCCCGATTTAATGAAATTATTACATCAAAATTGATTGACGGTGCCGTCGACGGCCTGTCTCGTCACGGAGTAGATATGGATACGGTTGATCTGGCATGGGTGCCAGGAGCCTTTGAAATTCCGGTAACGGCAAAAAAAATGGCGGAGAGCGGAAAATATGATGCCGTTATTTGTCTCGGTGCCGTTATCCGCGGTGAAACGGATCATTATGAACATGTGGCAACAGAAGTGACCAAGGGCGTTGCCCAAGTATCTCTTTCAACAAAAGTTCCCGTACTTTACGGTATTTTAACGACTGATACTATAGAACAGGCATTGAACAGAGCCGGTCTCAAATCGGGAAATAAAGGATTTGAATGTGCGATGGATGCATTAGAATTGGCATCACTCTTTAAAAAAATTGGAAAATAAAAATCAGAGGATCCGTACTTTTTCGGAAGAGGATCCTCTGATTTTTATTTTATCCGTCTTTTAAAGACGAACAAATATGATAAAATAAAACAGAACATAAATATACATTCAGGAGATTACCATGAGCAACAAAGAAGAAAAATTTTTTGAGCAGCTTCGTTTATTTTGTTTAGAAAGCAGCCGGAGCGGGATGATTTTTTCAAAAATCAGTACCGGCGAAATTGATTTGGAAGAAGGAAGAGAAATGATTGCCGATATCAAAAAGAAGTTGCGGCCGGAGCGTATATCTCTTCTGGAAAAAATCTATAAACTTTATAAAAGTCCCGTAGAAATTGATTTTGCAAAAAATTTTGTTTATCAAATTTACAACATTATCAATCTGATGAATGAAACCGTTTTGCATATATCTGTTTTTCCTGCGGATAAAACTCCTAAAGAATTTATGATGATGACACAGCTGATTCAAAGCGCATTGGAAGAAATTTTAAAAACGTTGGAATATGCTCCCGATATATCTGAAAATTATATGAAAATAGAAGCCCGGTACCGTAAAGTTCATGTATTTGAAGAACGAGGAGATGTCATTTATAAAGATGCATTAAGAGAGCTCTTTGCAGAAGGAAAGAAACCGGAGTATATTATTTGCTGGAAAGAAATCTTTGCCGATACGGAAAAAATGCTTGATGCAGCTGCCGAATCGGTCTCTTCATTGCAGCGGCTGCTTACTAATGAATAGAAAAGCAGGCGGCAATTACGTTTATATGTACTTTTTTGACTTTTTAATGTATAATGGTAACACATGGAGGAAATGCCATGTCTATGAATGCCATTCATAGAACCTGATTGATGATTATTTCCCTGATTATCAATCCGGCTGCAGATATTTCCATACTCCTCAATGGATATTCTGCACGAAAGAAGCGGTGTATGACCGCTTTTTTTGTTGCCTTGCCCGGTGAAATGGTGATAGTATAAATGACATAGAAAAAGAATTAAAACAACAGGGGGTCCTATGGAACATACTTATCAATGGCAAGACGGAAAAAAACTTTCTATCGGAAGAAAAACTTTAATTATGGGAATTTTAAATGTGACACCTGATTCTTTTTCTGACGGAGGACAATGGAATACGAAAGAAAAAGCACTTGTCCATGTTAGTGACATGATTAAGGCGGGAGCGGATATCATCGATCTGGGGGCGGAATCTACCCGTCCCGGGCATCAGCCTTTGACGGCGGAAGAAGAAATAGAAAGACTGAAAAAATTTCTGCCTTATGTACCGGAAGAAAGCAGTGTACCGATATCGTTGGACACCTATCACTGGAAAACGGCGGAATATGCATTGGGACAGGGAATCCATATCGGAAATGATATATGGGGTTTTCAATATGATCAGGGAGAAATGGCGAAAGTTTTTGCCGGTTTTGACGTGCCGATCGTCCTTATGCATAATCACGATGGTACTTGCTATAAAAATGATATGATAGATGAAATGAAAAGATTTTTTAAACGCACAGTGGAGATAGCGCTTCGGGCAGGAGTGAAAGAAAAAAATATCATCTTGGATCCGGGAATCGGCTTCGGCTTCGGCAAAGACAGCAACCAAAATTTGGAAGTCCTTCGCCGCTTGGATGAACTGACCGGCTATTTCCCTTATCCGTGGCTGCTCGGAGTCAGTCGCAAACGTTTTATCGGAGACATCTTGGGAACGGCAGCGGAAGAGAGAGATGAAGGAACCGGTGCCGTTGATTTGTGGGGAGTCACAAAGGGATGTTCCATTCTTCGTGTTCACAATGTGAAGATGGCGGTTCGTTTATCTAAGGTTTGGGATGCTTTGAAAAATAATGTGGTTTTATAATCGGTGGATAGTATGGATACGATCAAATTAAAAGGGATGGTATTTTACGGATACCATGGAACGGACAAGGAAGAAAATGTATTGGGACAACGTTTTGTTGTCGATACAGAGATGAATTTAAATTTATCGAAGGCAGGGAAAACGGATGAACTTGAAAATTCCGTCAATTATGCCGATGTGTTTGAGAAAATAAAAGAAATCGTAGAAGGAAAACCTTGCCGGCTTTTAGAACGTGTGGCATGGCTGATTAATGAAAAAATACTGGATGTATATCCGACGGTAGAAAAAGTCACTACAACGATACATAAGCCGGGGGCGCCCATACAGGGAGTTTTGAAGGATGTAGCGGTGACTCTCAGTGAAAAAAGATGAAATACATCATTTCAATGGGATCTAATCTGGGAAAGTCGCAAGAAATAATGGTGAATGCGCTAAGAGATTTGGAAAAATCATCGCGCTGGAAAACTCTTAAAAAATCATCATTTTACAGGACGGCCCCTTGGGGGAAAACAGATCAGCCCGATTTTTTAAATGCCGTTATTGAAACAGAATGGGAAGGAACGCCGGAATCATTGCTTCGTTTTTTGCAGCAGACGGAGAACCGGCACGGCCGGACGAGAGAAATTCATTGGGGGCCGAGGACACTGGATCTGGATCTGATTTATGGAGAAAATGAAGAACGAAATACTAAATTTTTGACATTGCCGCATCTTTTTTTCTGGGATCGGCCTTTTGTGCTGGTTCCATTGGAAGAAGTAGAACCGGAATTTATTTTTAAAGAACAGAAAATTCACGATCGGATTATGGAAATACAAGGATATGAGGAGGTTAAGAAAGAACCGGCTTCATGGGAAGGAGGATGGTAATGGAGAACATACAGAAGATTGCCAATGTGCAAACAACGGCGTCCGTTTCGGATTTGATAAACCGCGGCGGGCGGGAATCATTCGTCTTTGACGATGATATAGGAGAAAAACTCGTCGAATCATTACGGGAGAAAAAAGAAATTGAAAGATTTACCGCTTTGTTTGCAGGGAAAGGGCCCGTTATGGTTTCAGGGGCCGGAGATTCTCAAAAATCTTTATTATCAGCCTTGGCGGCCAAACCGGAGAAAGCAATGATTGTTCTTGTTCCCGAAGAAAAAGATATTCTTCGTTGGGAGCAGGATTTACATTTTTTTATGCCGGAGAGAGAGATTCTTTCTTTTCCCGTGGTGGAAGAATCGGAATTCAAGGTCACCTTCTCCGGTACGGAACGGTTAAGAGAACGGATGCAAAGTTTAGCCGCTCTGATGAACGGTGATCCTGTCCTTGTTATAGCCACGACTGTGGAAGCGGCGCAAATGATTACGGCTCCGTCGCAGCTGGAAGAAGGCATTCTCTCCATTTCCATGGGGGAAGAAATAGAAAGAGAAAAATTATTATCCGACTTGGTCCGCCGCGGCTATGAAAGAACGGATCAGGTGGAAAGATGCGGTCATTTTTCTGTTCGGGGAGACATTATCGATATTTTTGCCATTAACGAAAAACATCCCGTCCGTATTGAATTTTTCGGAGATGAAGTGGACAGCATCCGTTCTTTTGATGAAGATACCCAGCGGTCATTTCATAATTTGGACAGATTTTCCTTTTTACCGCTAAAAATAAAAGGTGAACAAAATGCAACGCTCCTATCTTATCTTACAAACGGAATATTGATCTATGATGAGCCTCAAAGAGGGGAAGAGGAACTGAAAAAATATTTCCATGAAGAATCTTTAAACAGAGAAAAAGCGTTCAGCTGGGAAGATTTGATCCGCTTTCCTCGAAAAAATAAAGAAAATAAAAATGAGGAAATATTATTTTCTTTTTTGAAAAGAGAAATAAACGGTTTTAAAATAAAAGAAAGTGAGAGTTGGAACGGGCGGACAATGGTGAATTACCAGCGTCAGATTCCGCTTTTTATGAATGATTTGTCCCGCTTGCTTGAAGAAGGATGGCAGGCAGGGATTGTGACTCCCCGTCATTCGGAAAGAAAAGAATTGGAGGAATATCTGGCAGATTACCATATTCCCCTGTCCTCTCAATTGAAAAACGGATGTGTCACACTGTTTAATAACATTATATCCGGCGGATTTGAACTGCCCTTTTTAAAAACAGCATTGATTGCGTCCGGGGATATTCTGGGAAAGCAAAAAATCCGTCACTATAAAGCCGGCGAAAAAGGGAAACAAATCCGGTATTTTTCAGATCTGCAAGCAGGAGACTATGTAGTACAGAGAGTCCACGGAATCGGGAAATATACGGGAGTGACCACTATCGAACTGGAGGGAATCCACAGAGATTACATTACCATTCAATATGCCGGTTCCGACAAGTTATATCTGCCGATGGAACAGATTGCCACATTGGAAAAATATATCGGTCCCGAAGGTCAGGTGCCTGCGCTCCATCATATGGGCGGCGTCCAATGGAGTAAAATACAAAATAAAGCAAAAAAATCGATCGAAGATTTGGCGGAAAAACTCTTGGAAGTTTACGCGGGAAGAGAAATCATGGAAGGAATTTCTTTTTTGCCCGATACGGCGGAACAGAGGGAATTTGAAGACACATTTCCTTTTGTGGAAACCGACGATCAGATAACGGCCGTCGAATCGGTCAAACGTGCGATGGAAAGGCCGTCTCCCATGGATATGCTCGTTTGTGGCGACGTGGGATTCGGAAAAACGGAAGTGGCCATGCGGGCTGTTTTTAAATGTGTCATGAGCGGTTATCAGGCCATGGTGATATGTCCGACCACAGTTCTTTCCAGACAGCACTATACGACTTTTACGGAACGGATGGATAATTTCGGCGTAAACACGGCTATACTGAATCGCTTTACCACGGCAAAAGCAAAAAAAGAAATCTTAGCCAAACTGGCAAGCGGAGAAATTGATGTCATTATCGGTACCCATGCCGTCTTATCGGATAAAATAAAGTGCCGCAGGCTGGGTCTTCTCGTGATAGATGAAGAGCAGCGCTTCGGAGTTATGCAAAAAGAAAAATGGAAATCTTGGTCGAAAGGACTGGACGTTCTTACCTTGTCCGCCACGCCGATACCGAGAACTTTGCATATGAGCCTGACCGGTGTAAGAGATATGGTGACCATGACACAGCCGCCGTCCAATCGTCATGCCATACAGACTTATGTGACGGAATATAATGATGATATCGTGAAAGATGCAATTATAAGAGAAAAAGCAAGAGGCGGACAAACTTATTTTATTTATAACCGCATAGAGAGCATAGATGCCATGGAAGCGCATTTGAGGGCGATTTTGCCGAAAGATATAAGTATCGGCGTCGCATTCGGAAGAATGGACGGAAAACAATTGGAAGAAGTCATGGTTGATTTTTATGAAAAAAGATATGATGTTCTTCTTTGTACCACCTTGATAGAAAACGGGGTGGATCAGCCGAATGCAAATACGATGCTTGTCTATGATGCGGATAAACTGGGCCTGTCCCAAATTTATCAAATGAGAGGCCGTGTGGGGCGATCGGAGAAAATTGCCCGGGCGTGGTTTTTCTACCGCCAGGGGAAAGTACTTTCCGAAGTAGCGGAAAAACGATTGAATACGATTCGGGAGTTTACCGAATTGGGAAGCGGATTTAAAATTGCCATGCGTGATTTGGAAATTCGCGGAGCGGGCAATCTTTTGGGATCCCAGCAGCATGGAAATATTGCCAGCGTCGGTTTTGCCACATACTGCAATATGCTGGACGAGGCGGTTTCAAGGTTGAAGGCGGAAAAAGAGAATAAACCGGTACCGAAAAAGCTGCCCGAAACCACGGTGGAATTACGGCAGGATGCTTATCTCGATGAAGATTACATTCCCGGAGAAGAACAAAAAATGGAAATTTATCGCCGTCTGGCCGTTATAGAAACGGAAGAGGAATTGACAGATTTCATTGATGAAGTCATTGATCGGTTCGGAAGTCCCACGGCACCGGCGGAACGATTGTTCATGGTGGCCCGCATCCGTACGGCAGCAAGAAAATTGGGGATCGGGAGTATTTTGGATGAAGGGGCGACATTGCTTCTTACCTGGGCGGATGAAGAACCGATGCGTCGGTGGAATATGAATCTTCTTCCCCGATTTTACATGTCAAAACTTCATTTTTTGCCAGGTTCGCCTGCCCGTGTTAGAATTAAAAAAGCTGACATTTCAGGGAATATTGTGAAATGGACGGCCGATCTGATTCATGAAATAACAAAAGAAATATTTTCAGGAGAAAAACGTGCGTAAGAATTCATTTATACAAGGTGCTCTGATACTGACTGTAGCAGGAATTCTTGTAAAATTTATAGGAGCGGTCAGCCGAATTTATCTGTCCCGTCTTCTCGGCGGCGAAGGAATCGGTCTGTACCAGATGGCCTATCCTATTTATATGCTTTGTTTGTCAATCTCATCGGCAGGACTGCCGGTGGCTATTTCCATCATGGTAGCGGAACGAAATGCCATCAATGATTATTGGGGCGGACAAAAAGTATTTCGCATATCTATGACGGCCCTGACAATCACGGGCATCGTTTTCAGTGTCCTGTTATATTTTGGCGCAGGCTGGCTTATCGATTCGAATATCGTAACCGATGAGAGAGCCTATTGGTCATTGGTTGCACTCTCGCCGGCCGTATTGGGAGCCACTTTGCTCGCTTCGCTTCGCGGATATTTTCAAGGTTTGCAAATGATGACGCCTACGGCAGTTTCACAAATTGTGGAACAAATTGTCCGGGTCGGTACCATGATTGCTCTGGCGGTTATATTGATGCCCTACGGCTTGGAATACGGTGCGGCAGGAGCTACTTTCGGCGCGGCACCGGGAGCATTTGTCGGAATATTTGTGCTGATCATTTTCTTTTTCCTGACTAAAAACTGGAGAAAAGAATTGGCGGCAAACCAAGATAAAAATATCAAGCCTTTAGGCGGTGTCTCTATCTTAAAAAGACTTATGGTTCTTGCCGTACCTGTTTCTTTGGCAAACATTATGCTTCCCATCGTTTCTAATATTGATTTGCTGATCGTGCCGCGGCGTCTGGGTGTGGCAGGATTTTCCGTGGAAGAAGCAACCACGCTGTTCGGGTATCTGACCGGGATGGCGACCGCTTTGGTCAATATGCCGACCATCGTAACGGCTTCGCTTGCAGCCAGTCTGGTTCCGGTCATTTCAGAGGCAGTGGCACGGAACAAAGGGGAGATTATTTTAGAACGTACAGATACAGCCATGCGTCTTGCCAATATAATTACGATACCTTCTTTTATCGGCATGTGTGTGATTGCCACACCTATTTCAGCGATGCTCTATGCAACTCCCGATGCAGGCCCTTCTATCGCGGTGATGAGTTTCGGCGTATTTCTTTTGGGTGTACAGCAGGTCACGACCGGTGTTTTGCAGGGAATGGGGAAAACGGCAATTCCTTTCCTGAATATGGTGGCAAGTGCGGCGGTTAAAGTAGTTCTTTCGTGGAATCTGACCGCGCTGCCCTCGTGGGGAGTTTTGGGAGCAGCTTGGGCGACGAATGCCGATTTCGGTGTTGCTGCACTGCTCAATCTGGTATTCTTATATAAATATAAGAAATACATGTTGGATATGACACATACGGTAAAACTTTTTATAGCGGCAGGAATTATGGGGGCTGTCGTAGTGGCAGTCTATGACGGATTGATGGTCGTAATGAAAAGTAATACGATGGCAACCTTGGCGGCTATTATTGCAGGAGGCATGGTTTACTGTGCGGCTATCGTGCTGATTCGTGCCGTAAGAGGCGATGATGTCCGACGTATCCCTAAAATAGGGGAAACCCTTGCAAATTTTGTGGATAAAGTAAGTCTTCTGAAAAAATAAAATGGAAACGGTGCGTTTTAAAACGTACCGTTTTTTATAAGATGAAAGGAACAGTTGGCGGATGAAAAAGATAGAAATGTTGAATCTGCTGTATGAACAAGACATTTTACATGAAGAGGATACATGGACAGTCTGTGGCGAAAATGATGTTGATAAATTATTTTCTTTAAAAAATAATATTTTGATTGTTTTCAAAATAACAGATCAAGATCATCTTGAACGATGGAAAAAAGCATTGCAGGGTAAATATGAAGAAGATGCCTTGATACAAATATTAGAGAGTAATGGAAAAATTCTTAAAATATCAATTAAAGAATTCAATAACTGCAGGGCGCTGAAAGAGGCGGCTCTTATTTTAAAATTTTCAGAAATGAAATTAAAAAAGAGGGGAAAAGATGATTTTTCGCCATTGATAGATGTAATGAAAATACTGAAGAGCCCGAACGGATGCCCTTGGGACAGAAAACAGGATCATAAAACACTCAGAACTTATTTCATTCAAGAAGTATATGAAGTTGTCGATGCTATCGATAAAAATGACATGACGAATCTTTGTGAGGAATTGGGAGATGTTTTGTTTCAAGTTGTTTTTCATTCTGTGCTGGCAGAAGAAGAGGGATATTTTTCTGTGCAGACTGTTATTAATAATGCCGCAGAGAAAATGAAAAGAAGACACCCTTTTCTGTTTGAAAAAGAAGGGGAATTTTTCGAAACCGAGGGCGATATTAATTGGGAAAAACGTAAAAGAAAAGAAAAAAATCGAAGATATCTGCTTTCCGGAGTGCCCAAATGCTTGCCAAGTCTGCTTTTAGCGTGTATAATTCAAAAGAAAGTTAGTTCTGTCGGGATTCATGCTTCTTCCGAAAACTCTCTGAATGATACGGTTTATATGAGGGAGACAAAAAACGGAACGGAGGATGAAAGTGCAGGGGCATTCCTTTTTGAGCAGGTCCGTGTCTTGCAGGAAAAAGGAATCGATCCGGAACTTTCGTTACATCGATTTTGTGTTGAATTCATGGAACGGTTTTCTTCTTTTGAGGAGAGCCTGCAAGGAAAGCAGCAATCCATGGACAAGATGTCTGCCGATGCATTGACACAGGCATGGATGGAATTCAACGGGAAAGACATGTAATCGAATTCGTCAGAGCTAAAGCGGAATTCCCGCGATTTATTAAAGGAGGATGTTTAGTTATGAACAAGACAGAACTCATCGGAGCAGTTGCTCAGGAAGCAGAAATGACAAAGAAAGATGCTGAAAAAGCAGTAAAAGCAGTCATTGATGTTATCTCCAAAACACTTGAAAAAGGTGAAAAAGTTCAGCTGATCGGTTTCGGTACTTTTGAAATCCGTCATCGCAAAGCACGGGAAGGACATAATCCGTCTACACAGAAACCCATTAAGATTCCGGCTTCCAAGAGCCCGGCATGGCGTGTTTCCAAACAGCTGAAAGAAAGAGTTAATGTAAAAAAAGCTGCAAAGAAAGCCGTTAAAAAATAATAAGAATATTTAATATGTAAAAGAGCTGCATCGAAAGGGCTGCAATCTTCCTTTCGATACGGCTCTTTTTCTTTTTCCGTATCAACTGATTTGTTATGATATAATGAAAAACAAGACAAGCATATAAAAGGGGTATATCCATGATTGAGAAAAAGGGCAGGAGATTTTTCATATTAACTGCCAGCATCGGTACGGGACACAGCCAGGCGGCAAGAGCCATCGCAGAGGCTATTAAGGAATCACATCCTGAAGATTCTGTAAGAGTCTTGGATTTTGTTTCGCAAAGTTCCCTGTCAGTGGATCAAATTATAAAAAAAACATATCTGGAAATGATAAAAGTTCTTCCCGACATGTATGATCTTTTGTACAGCAATTCCCAGAAGGGAAGTTTCGGAAAAACATCAAAGAAGCTTCTTTCGATGAGTCTTAAACGGAGAATGAAGAAGTTAATCCGTATTCTTCGTCCCGATGCGCTTATTTTTACGCATCCTTTCCCGGCAGGAGCGGCAAACCTTTTGAAAAAGAACGGAAAAATCGACATTCCCCTGATGGGTGTCATTACAGATTTTGATGTTCACCAATTATGGATTAATCGTTATCTCGATACCTATTGCGTGGCAACTGCCGATATGGCGAAAGATTTGGCAGAAAACGAAATTCCTCCTGAACGAATTCATGTAACGGGGATACCGGTGAGGAAGTCCTTTTATGATGAAAGTGCCAAAAATCCGGTTCCGGAAAAAGGGACGATACTTGTCATGGGCGGCGGTCTCGGACTGGGCGGTATCACCGATGATTTGAAACTGATGGATGAAATTGAAGAGATATCTAAATTCATTGTCGTTACGGGACAAAACATTCACCTTTATGAAGAGATATCTCTTCTTTTGGAAAAAATGAAACATCCCGTAGAGTTGCACAGTTATACAAATAAAATTCCTCAGCTCATGGGACGGGCGGAAATGTTGGTGACAAAACCGGGAGCACTTACCTGTTCGGAAGGGATTGTCATGAAACGCCCCATGCTGCTGGTTAATACTTTGCCCGGTCAAGAGAGGGCAAATGCGGCGTTCCTGAGCGGTCTCGGCTGTGCCGAATGGGTCAAGAGAGGAGAATTGGCTATTGCAGTCAGGCGGATTCTGACAGGGCAGGATAAAAAGGAAAAAATGGAAAATACCTGTGCCGAATTTCAGAAGAACAGCGCCGGGGAAGTGGTCCGCATTTTATATCAAATGATGGATACCGATCATCATCAGTGAAATATTTATGCAAAGAAATTTGATTTTATGATGAGCTCTATACCCTGGAAAAACAAGCAAAGAATCACAGATTTCAGAAGTGTTTTTCTCTTGTTTTTTATAAAAAACGGATATCAATACAAGACTGTGGATGCCCTGCAATTCACAGTTTTTTTATATAGAAAATATTGACACGAATGTATAATTATGCTAAAGTTTGTATATTATAGAACGGAGTGATGGGATGGAAGAAAAAAATAAGCAGATTATTTATGAAATCAAGCATCTGGAAAAATCTTTCGGGAAAGTAGAAGTGCTGAAAGATATTAATATGAAGATATACAATGGAGAAGTCGTTACAATCATCGGCCCTTCCGGATCGGGGAAAAGCACATTTCTCCGGTGTTTAAATTTGCTGGAACAGCCTACGGGCGGAGAACTTTGGTTTGAAGGCCATTTGATTGATGAAAAAACAGACGTGAAAATGCTCCGTCGGGATGTGGGCATGGTATTTCAAAATTTTAATTTATTTCCTATGTTTACCGCCTTGGAAAATGTAATGTACGCACCGATCCATATCAATAAATTAAGTAAAAAGCAAGCAAAAGAAGAAGCGATGGAACTTTTGTCCCGAGTAGGAATGGATGAAAGAGCCTCCCATTATCCGGGAGAGCTTTCCGGCGGACAGCAGCAAAGAGTGGCGATTGCGAGAGCCCTTGCGATGAAACCGAAAATGCTGCTTTTTGATGAACCCACCTCCGCTTTGGATCCCGAGCTGGTGGGAGATGTGCTTTCTGTCATGAAAGAAGTGGCTCTGGAAGGAATGACGATGGCCGTAGTGACTCATGAAATGCAATTTGCCCGTTCCGTTTCGAATCATGTCGTATTCATGGATAAAGGGTATATCGTGGAAGAAGGAAGTCCGGAAGAGATTTTTACCCGTCCGAAAGAAGAACGTACCCGTACATTTTTGAAACGGTTGCTTCATGATGATATTTAAGGAGTGAATCATGGATATAGTATTAGAAACAGCAATTAAATATCAGGATATTTTTCTTTCCGGTGTAAAAATAACGATTATTATTTCCTTTTTATCCTGTGTTTTCGGATTATTTCTCGGAATTATTCTTGCTTTTATGAAAATTTCGGGAATCAAAATATTGCAGGCGTTATC
>ERZ506896.908-NODE-908-length-17792-cov-4.192366_pt1 | contig 17792 bp, 11 predicted proteins | sample MGYA00513176_ERZ506896 | MGnify/ENA metagenome assembly ERZ506896
CAATGAAATTAAGAGAAGAAAAGCATCAGATGATTAAGACAGAATTGAATGCTGAAATGGAGAACTGTGATGATCTGGCTGTCGTATATACGCCCGGCGTAGCAGCTCCTTGCTTGGCTATTAAAGAAGATGAAGACAGATCTTTGGAACTGACTTGGCGCGGAAATGTCGTGGCAGTTATTTCTGACGGGACGAGAGTGCTCGGGCTGGGGGATATCGGACCTGCCGCAGCTATGCCGGTTATGGAAGGAAAGAGTGCTCTTTATAAGAAATTTGGAAATATTGATGCGATTCCGATCGTTTTGGATACCAAAGATAAAGATGAGATTGTTCGCACGATCCGTCTCTTGGAAAAATCGTTTGCAGGAATTAATCTGGAAGACTTTTCTTCTCCGAAATGCTATGACATCGAAGATGAATTGAAAGCTATCATGGATATTCCCGTATTCCACGATGATCAGCACGGAACGGCCATTGCCGCATTGGCAGCCGTTATCGGAGCACTTCGCTTAATTAAGAAGGATATCGGAGAAGCTAAAGTGGTGGTCTCCGGTGCAGGTGCAGCAGGTACCGCCATTGCCCGTCTGCTTTTGGAAGACGGTGTGAAACCGGAAAATATGACCATTCTTAACAGCAAGGGTATTTTATACGATGACGGCAGATTAAATCGTATTCAAAAAGGTTTGGTTGAAGCAGTAAATCCTCAAAACAGACAAGGGACTTTTGCAGATGCGGTCAAAGGTGCGGATATTCTTGTAGCAAGCTCCTCTCCTGCGGCATTTAAGGAAAAAGAAAAGGAAGCCATCAAAACAATGGCAGAAAAGAATGTAGTATTTGCCATGGCTAATCCCATCCCGGAAATGATGCTGGAAGATGCACAGAAATTGGGAGTTTACGTATTCGGTACCGGAAGAAGCGATATGCCGAACCAGGTAAATAACTCTTCCGTATTCCCCGGATTGTTCCGCGGTGCATTGGATGTCCGTGCCCGTCAGATCAATGAACCCATGAAGCTGGCAGCGGCTCATGCATTGGCTGATTTGGTTTCCGAGGAAGAATTGAAGCCGGAATATGTAGTTGTCAACGTGTTTGATGAACGCGTTCCTCATGCAGTTGCTAAAGCATCCGCAAAGGCTGCAATTGAATCGGGCGTGGCAAGAGTAACTGAATTACCGGAGCAGTATAAAGACTGAATTGAATAATGAATAATCAGAAGCGCTTATCCGCAAGGGTAGGCGCTTTTTCTTGCACCTCTTAATAAAATCGTTTATGATTAAATTACATTATAGAAGGTTTCAGTATACAAAGGTCCGGAGTCATGATTTCTTTTGAAGATATAAAAAAATACATAAAAAATGAATATGGAAATAATAAGACAAAGATCGATGAGAAAGGGAAAATAGACAAGGGTGCGCTTGCCATCATTCATGCTGTTGAAAAAGAAGGATTCGAAGCTTATGCAGTGGGCGGCTCGGTGAGAGATCTGCTTTTGGGGAAAGTACCTCATGATTGGGATATCACGACATCTGCACATCCGGAAGATATTGTCTTAATTGCCCAAAAGAACAAATGGAAAGCGGTAGATAATCAAGGAATCCGCTTTGGGACGGTTATTCTTATTTTGGATGGCAATTCGTATGAAGTCACCTCTTTCAGAAGTGAATTTTACGGAAATGACAGCCATAAACCGGAAGAAATTCGTTTTGCCAAAACATTGAAAGAAGATTTGTCCCGTCGCGACTTCACCATCAATGCAATGGCTGTTGACGGAACAGGTACCATATACGACTATTTTAACGGTGTACATGATTTAGAACATAAGATTTTAAAAACGGTGGGCTCCGCAGAAGAACGTTTCAAAGAAGATGCCCTTCGTCCATTTCGTGCCTGCCGTTTTTTGGGGCAGCTTGATTTTATGGCTGACATGGAGATTGTAAAAGCGATTCCTCTATCTTCCGAACGGGTCAAAGGGCTGTCTTTAGAAAGAATTAAGGCGGAGCTGGAATCTCTTTTACTTTCCGATCATCCTGCCCGCGGATTGGATCTCTTGGTACGATCCGGCTTGAATGAATGCAGCTGCCGAATTAAAAAGAACGGAAAAGAAGAATATGTACCTATATTGCCGGAATTATCACATCTGGTAAATTTACCTCAAGAAAAGCAGTTTCATAAATACGACGGTTGGTACCATACTTTGGCTGTTGTGGATGCGTCTCCAAAAGAAAGAGTGATACGGTGGGCAGCCTTATTTCATGATATAGGTAAAGGAATGCCCGGAGTTCGGGCAGTACGGAACGGAAGATATACCGATTACGGCCATGATGTAAAAGGGGCTGAAATTACATTGCAGGTACTGACCAGACTCAAAATGTCACGGCCTTTTATTTCCCGTGTTGTTTGGCTTGTTAAAAATCATATGCATTTCCATTTTATGGCTAATACGGAAGAAGCGGACGGGAAAAAATGGATTCGCCAACTGGCAAGAAGCGGCACTTTTAAATCTTCTGAAGAAATAAAGGAAGGGATAAGACAGCTGACGGAATTATGCAAGGCGGATATCATCGGATGCGGACGGCCTTTTTCCGCCACGGACGGTCATCAGGCGTTCGGAGAATATATGATGGACTTATCTGAAGATATGCCGGTTTCAACGAAAGAGTTGATGTATGATCATCGTCTGGTTGAAGTTTTGGGAGATGATATCGGAGCAGGAATGAAAAATTTATTGCTTCGTGTCCAAAACGGAAATTTAACCAATGATGCAGAAACGCTTCTGGATGCAGGAATAAGATACAGGAGGCGTCATAATGAAGGTGATTAATCCGAGAAATACCATGCGGAGAAGAAGTATATGGGTGGCGCTTTTTATTACATGTATAGTGATTCTTTTGGGAATCCGCCTCTTTTATGTGCAGATCATTGAAGGCGAACGATATAAGAAAATGGCACTGAATCAGGCGGAAGGAGTACAAACCTTATATTCGCCGCGGGGAACCATTTATGACAGAAACGGGAAACAATTGGCGTTTTCCGTAATGGTTAAATCTCTTTATTGCGATCCGGGAATGCTTAATGCAGATCCCCGGCTGATTGCAAAAGAATTGGCTCCCTTAGTCAATATGACGGAAAATGAATTAATAGAAAAACTCACACGAAAGAATCGTTTTGTCTGGATACAGCGTCTGATGGATCCGAAAGATTCTGAACGTGTCCGTGAATTATTAAAAGAAAAAGAATGGGAAGGTCTTCGCTTTATTGATGAAAGCCGCAGATATTATCCCAATGGTCCTTTGCTGGCCAATGTTTTGGGGTTTGTAGGCATAGATGATGTAGGTTTGGACGGACTTGAAATGTCTATGGACAAACTGATCAGCGGGTCTGCAAATAAACAAAAATTGTTGATGGATGCGGCAGGAAATCCCATTCTTCAATCCGCGCTGGCACCGTATAAAGCGGAAGGTGAAAAATCAATCCATCTGACAGTGGATCAAAACATCCAGTTTTATGCGGAAAGGGCTCTTGACAGAGCGATGGAATCAACCCGGGCAAAAGGAGGTATCATTATTGTCATGGATCCCCGGACAGGGGGGATTCTGGCATTGGGAAACAGACCGACTTATGATCCCAATCATTTCGAACAGGCAACGGAAGAAGATTTTAAAAATAAGGCAGTGGTAGATATTTATGAGCCGGGCTCTACGTTTAAACCGATCATTGCAGCAGCGGCTCTGGACTCCGGATCTTATTCTTCCGACATAGTCTGGCATGATCCCGGTGAAATTTGGGCATCCGGCCATGCAATAAAAAACTGGAATGACGGCTCTTACGGAGATGTAAAACTTGTGGATATTATAAAATATTCCATTAATACGGGTTTTGCTCATATCGGTTTATTGACAGGCGGAAAAACACTGACAAAATATGCGGAAAAATTCGGTTTCGGAAAGCCGACGGGGATAGAACTGCCCGGAGAAGGATCCGGACTGTTATTTGATCCGAAAGAAATGAGAGATATAGATGTGGCGACGATGTCTATCGGGCAGGGGATTGCGGTCACTCCTCTTCAGATGCTGCAAGCTTATAGTGCAATCGCAAACGGCGGGAAGATGGTCAAACCTCATATTTTAGATTCCATCCAAAATCCTGACGGAACCGTTTATAAATCTTATGAAACAGAATATACCGGGGAGCCTGTGTCCAAAAAAGTAGCTGACGAAGTACGAAATATGATGGAGAAGGAAATTTCCGAAGGGGGCGGGATGAACGCCCGCGTACCGGGATATCATATGGCAGGGAAAACGGGAACAGCTCAAAAGTTGGATTCCGTCCACGGAGGATATTTAGAAAATACCTATATTGCTTCTTTCTGCGGATTCGGGCCGACAGAAAACCCCAGAGCCATCTGCCTTGTCGTATTGGATGATCCGCAAGGCAATTACTATGGAGGACTGGTAGCGGCACCGGTCTTTAAAGAAGTAATGGGTCAAATTATGAGGTATCTGGAAATTCCGACAAATGAAGAAAGAGAAATTAATGGAAGCGTGTATAAAAAGTCGGGTAAAAACAGATTTCCTGATATACCGTCGCAAGATGAAACAGAATTTACTCTCCCTAATTTTTACGGCTGGTCGATGAGAGATGCCGGAGAATGGATCGGGAAAGCAGGACTCGGATTTAAACCGGAAGGTACGGGAAGTGCCGATTCACAATCTCCCGGACCGGGGGTTACTGTTAAAAGGGGACAGGATGTAACCATTCATTTTTCCAACTGAAAAGACAGGGATGCTCTGAATAAGCAGCATTGATAGTGAATAGAAAAAAGAACGGAAAAGAGTATATGAAATAAAGGGAATGCTAAAAGCTTGTGATATAATGTAAAAAAATTATGGAGCCGCAAGGCAATATTCAAAGTAACAGAAGGAGGAGTCAAATGCTGAGTGATATCGAAATTGCAAAAAACACACAATTATATCCCATTACGGAAATTGCAAAAAAAATAGGAATCCCTGAGGAAGCGCTGGAATCTTACGGGCCGTATAAGGCAAGAGTATCGGTCAAATTCACCAAGGAAGCGGAAAGTAAACCGACAGGTAAATTAATATTGGTGACTGCTATTTCTCCCACACCTGCAGGAGAAGGAAAAACGACGACCACCGTAGGACTCGGACAGGCGATGGCGGCTCTTGATAAGAAAGTTATGATTTGCCTGCGCGAACCGTCCCTCGGACCTTGCATGGGGATCAAAGGCGGAGCTGCCGGAGGCGGATACTCCCAAGTGGTACCTATGGAGGATATCAATCTTCATTTTACAGGTGATTTGCATGCTATTACGGCGACACATAATTTATTGGCTGCCATGGTGGACAATCATATTCAACAAGGGAATGAACTTCATATCGATCCGCGGAAAGTGGTATGGAACCGAGTTATGGATATGAATGATCGGGCTTTAAGAAATATTGTCATAGGTCTCGGCGGGCGAGCTGACGGAGTACCCAGAGAAGGCAGTTTTGATATTACGGTAGCTTCTGAAATTATGGCGATTCTGTGTCTGGCTTCTTCTATTAAAGACATGAAAGAAAGATTTTCAAAAATCATAGTGGGATATACCTATGATGATAAACCGGTAAGAGCGGGAGATATTCACGCCGAAGGTGCTATGGCGGCATTGATGAAGGATGCTTTGAAGCCGAATTTGGTTCAAACGATTGAGCATGTACCGGCATTTATTCACGGAGGTCCCTTTGCCAATATTGCCCACGGCTGCAACTCCGTGATGGCGACAAAGACGGCACTCCATTTAGCAGATTATGTTGTGACGGAAGCCGGATTCGGTGCGGATTTGGGAGCTGAAAAATTTTTAGATATCAAGTGCCGTTTTGCCGGATTAAAACCTGACGGTGTAGTTCTTGTTGCGACAATTCGCGCTCTGAAAATGAATGGCGGAAAAAGTAAAAACGAATTAGCTGAATCGGATCCGGTGGCAGTAGAAAGAGGACTTCCCAACTTGCTCCGCCACATTTCCAATCTGAAAAAATATAAAATTCCCCAAGTGGTTGCTTTGAATCTTTTCCCTACCGATACGGAAGAAGAAAAAGAAGTTATCTATAAGGCTTGCAGGGATGCAAATGTACCGGTAGCGGATTCTACAGTTTTCGCAGAAGGGGGCAAGGGCGGACTCTTACTGGCAGAAAAAATTCTTGATGCCATGGAAACCGAATCGAAGTATACGCCTCTATATCCCCTGGATTTGTCATTAAAAGAAAAAATTGAAACCATAGCAAAGGAAATCTACGGTGCAGATGATGTACAGTATGATGCCAAAGCAGAAAAAGAACTGAAACACATGGAAGAAATGGGATACGGGAATATGCCGGTCTGTGTTGCAAAAACACCTGCATCGTTTACGGACGATCCGACACTTTTGGGGGCACCGCAGGGTTTCACTTTGCATGTAAGAGATTGCCGCGTTTCTGCAGGAGCGGGTTTTGTCGTGGTATTGACAGGAAAAGTAATGACGATGCCGGGACTTCCCAAACATCCGGCGGCAGAAAAAATTGATGTCGATGATGAAGGAAATATTACGGGACTTTTTTAAAGGGGGAAGCTGATGATACTTGACGGAAAAGAAGTGGCGGCGGATCTTGAAAATAAATTAAAACTCAGATTGGATAAGTTGAAAGAAGATCATTATATCCCTAAATTGGCGATCATTTTGGCAGGAGACAGCAAACCGTCTGCCATGTATGCCGATTTCATGCAAAAAGTAGCAAAGAAATACGGAATAGAAGCGGAGTTATATAAAAAAGAAAAAGATGTAACAGAAGAAGAGATGGAAAAATTAATCTTATCTTTGAATAAAGATGAGAAAATTACGGGAATCTTGATGATGATGCCTCTTCCTCAGCATATTCAAAGTGAACGAATCATTGAACTTATTCATCCCGATAAAGATGTAGACGGTCTTACAACGATCAATGCAGGAAGACTGCTGGCAGGGAAAGAAGGATTGTTCGGCTGTACTCCCCGTGCCGTGATGGCCATTCTGGATCATTATCATATTTCATTAGACGGGATAAATGCAGTGGTCATCGGGAGAAGCAATGTTATAGGAAAGCCTGTATCCCTCATGCTTCTACATAGAAATGCAACGGTTACCGTTTGTCATTCTCACAGTCGTGATTTACCTTCTATCACCAAAAAAGCGGATCTCGTTATTGTAGCGGTGGGACATCCTTTAAGTCTGACAGGGGATATGATAAAAAAGGGAGCTGTTGTCATTGATGTGGGAATTAACCGTATAGACGGAAAAACGGTAGGGGATGCGGATTATGAATCGATACTTCCTTTGGCATCGGCGGTTACGCCTGTTCCGGGAGGGGTAGGAGCTGTTACGACAACTATGGTTATCGAGTCCGTTATAAAAGCGGGAGAGAAATTTATCCGGAAAGAGTAATTCTCTGTATCATTGAAGAAAAGAAAGGATTTTCTATTGTGGCAGCAAATGTGATAGAACAAATTGTTACAGAAGAGGTGGATTTCACAACAAGCCTTATCCGTGCATTTAAAGAATTTTTGTACAATAAAGGTATCGATATTATAGAAGCCGTTATTATTTTTACCATCGGTTATTTCATATGCCGCTGGATCAGAAGCGTGGTTCGTCGTATATTGAACCGCAGCAGTGCAGATCCTTCGGCAAACAGCTTTGTTTCCGAAATTATTTTCTTTTTTGCCTTGGCGATTGTTTTGATTATGTCTCTGGCAACTTTGGGAGTGGCCCCGAGTACATTAGCCGCCACATTCGGCGGCCTGGGACTGGCTATCGGTCTCGGACTTAAAGACAATATAGGAAATGTAGCATCAGGTATATTTATTTTGATTTTCCGTCCTTTTAAGGTAGGGGATTATATAGCGATCAGCGGTGGTGAAGGTACCGTAAAAGACATACGGATTATGTATACGGAAATAGCCACACAGGGGAATCAGATGATTGCCATCCCGAATTCAAAACTGACCAACAGCATTATTAAAAATTATTCAAGTTTCGGTACAAGAAATATTGAATTTACTTTTGATGTTGACTATGATACGGATTTAGCAAAATGTATTGAACTGTTAAAGAAAATTTTCAGTGAAGATGAATATGTTTTAAACGGCGCCGATATGCCCATCTATGTCAATGAGATGGCAGAATCAAGCATTCGTATTTATGTCAGACCGCAAGTAGAACGAGTCAAATATTTCGAAGCAAGAAATCAACTGTTTCTTAAAGTAAAAAAAGCCTTTGATGAGGCAGGAATTTCCATCCCGTTTCCGCAACTTGTCATTCATCAGAGCGGAAAAGAATAAAATAAAAAAATAATAAATCAGGATTGACAGAGAAAAAACGGAGTGATATACTCTGTCTAATATCAATGATTGGGAAGAGTAATAATAGTATGGTATCGTAGAGAACCGGCGGATGGTGAAAGCCGGTATACCGTTTATTATGAATGGGCCCATAAGATGCAGCCCGAGCCGTGAGGGGTAGGCGTTGCCGGATTCTTCCGTTAAAGAGAATGTTTATGACAATGAGCCGGACTTATAGTCAATTAGGGTGGCACCGCGGAATTTTATCCTTTCGTCCCTTTGCAGAAATGCAAGGGGATGAAAGGATTTTTTAATTCACATTTTAGGAGGAATTGTTATGGAAGCGGTTAAAGATGTTTCGCAATTGATATTTATCAAGGCAAGAGGGGGAAAATTCCGCTGGTTGACAATTTCCACATTGATGCTTGCCATCGGTATGCTTCTGCACCTGGTTTCACCTTCGGTGGCGGGGTTCACGCCAAATTGGATGATTGCTACTTATGTTGTGGCTATTCTTTTGACAAAGCCTACATATAAGCAATGTGTGGGAATTTGTATGGTGGCGGCTCTCATGGAAGTTTTTACTTCCAAATCGGCATTTCCTTACGGAAATTTTTTCAGTGAATTTGCCAGTTCTTTTGTGGCCGGATTTTTTGCACATTCCGTGCCGCCCATTAAGATTGGAAAATTTTCTTTACGCCCGATGCTGGCAGGTTTTGTCACAACTTTAGTCAGCGGATTTATTTTTGTATCGATTTTGACTTTGGTAGTGGGAATTCCGATTAATGTGTATTTATTTGTCATTCTTCCTATGGTTGCTTTGGTCGGGGTCGGGAATGGAATTATTACTCCCTTTTTATACTTCCCTGCATTGCGTCTGTTTAAATCATTGAACTATATGGCGGTGTCCGATGTGAAAGACAGTGATCACAGCGGTTTGATCTTAAAACAGGAGAAGGAAGGAGTTATCAGTGTAGAACATCTGACGTATTCCTATCCGTTTTCAAAAAAATCGGCCCTTACTGATGTGTCCATGACGGTGAAGAAAGGTTCCTTCGTAGTGGTGACAGGGCCTAACGGAGCAGGAAAAACGACATTGCTTATGTCAATGGCAGGAGCCGTTCCGCATTACTACGGAGGGACCATGCAGGGAATGGTATTTACCGGCGGCAAAGCGGTGACGCAGACGGGAATTGCTGATTTATCATCCAGTATCGGTGTTATTTTGTCAGATTATTCCGCACAAATCGTTACGCTTACTGTCGGGGAAGAAATGGCGTTTACGTTGGAAAATCACGGATTCCCCGCAGAGGAAATTAAAAAACGGTCAAAAGAAGCATTGGAAAAAGTACATCTGAACGGTTTGGAAGATCGAAAGGTTGCAACTCTTTCAGGCGGACAGAGGCAAAGATTGGTTGTTGCTGCAGTGCTCGCGGAAGAGCCGGAAGTACTTGTTTTTGATGAACCGACATCTGCATTGGATCCGGAAGGTGTTCGTGAATTTTATGAGATGGTAGGAGAACTCAATCAGAAAGCGGGGTTGACCGTGATCGTGGCGGAACATCACTTGGAAGCCACACTGCCTTATGCAACGGAATTTATTCTTATGGATGAAGGAAGGATTATCAGTGAAGGAAGCCCTGAAAATGTTATGAGATATATGAATCAAAATCACATATATGAAGAAGCGATTCCCGATCTGTACAGAGCCCAGCTTGATCTGGAAAAGGCAGGAATTACTTTTGAAAAGCCTTTCTTAAATATAGAAGATGCGGAAATCTCAGTACTCAGTTCGATGGAAAGAGGAGGAGAGAATCATGCTTGAGTTGGACCATGTAAGTTTTCAATATACGGAAAATACACCGATCATTTTGTCGGATGTTTCTCTTTCTTTTGATAAAGGCGAATTTGTTGCCATAACAGGAAGAAACGGAAGCGGAAAAACAACCGTAACCCGATTGCTCACGGGATTGGAAAAGCCGACAAAAGGATTGGTTGTATATAACGATGACAACGTAACTTTTGAAGATGCTTCGAAAAGAAGCCGGTTTATAGGTTATGTTTTTCAACAGCCGGATCGCCAGATGTTTATGCCCACCGTGAAGGAAGAAATAGCTTTCGGTCCTTTTCAGCAGGGGAAAAGAGGGCGTGAACTGGATGAAATAGTAGAGCGGGCCATGGAAGATACGGATGTTCTGGAAATGGCAGATGCTTATCCCCGTACCTTGTCCCGGGGTGATCAACAGCGAGTGGCGATTGCATCAAGTCTTGCCATGAATACGGAATATCTCGTGTTGGATGAACCGACCAGCGGACAAGATGGAAGAGAAAAGAAAAAAATGATGAAATTAATGAACCGGATGAGAGAAAAAGGGATCACAATCATTCTTGTCACTCATGATATGGATATAGTAGCTGCCGATTGCACCCGCGTTATTGTTCTTGCCGGGGGGACAGCAGTTTTTGACGGAAAGCCGGAAAAACTGTTTTCTGAAGAAAGCAGGCCTGAAGAGTGGGGACTTGCCTATCCGCCGTCGGTCTTGCTCGGCAGAAAACTGCCGGGAGCGCCTTATTGCAAAAATATGACAGAATTTTGTGATACTTATTTAAAGATGAAAGGGGAATCGGAAAAATGAGAAATTTAGTACCTATTACAAAAATCCTTCTGACGTTGGGTACTGCCGTATGGTCTATCGTGCTTCAAAACCCCGTGAATCTGTTGATCTTATGTGTTTTTGAAATACTGATACTGTTTATTTCAAGAGAGCTGTTCCAAAACCTGAAAGCATTATTCATGCTGACTGCGTTTGCTTTCTTTTTGGGGATCGTCGAGTATATCGGCGGAGGTACGATGGAACAATCCGTTGTGGCGGCACTCAGAATGCTTGGGATGACCATCATATTCATCTATCTTTTGGCAACCGTAAAGCTTCAGGATTTAACTGCGGCTATGGTTACACAACTGAAAATTCCTTATGAATATGCTTTTATGTTTACCGCAGGACTTCGCTTTATCCCTGATTTTATGGAAGAAAATAAAGCCGTCGAAGAAGCTCAGTCTTGCAGAGGACTTGCCATAGAGGGGAATTTTATAAAAAAAATAAAAAGATATATGTCAGTAGTAAGACCGCTTATGCTCCGTTCTCTCGGGCGGAGTGAAACAATGGCATTGTCTTTGGAACTTCGCGGTTTCGGCGGATCAAAACGTACTTTTATGGAAAGTGTGGCGCCTAAAATCGGAGACTACGGAATCATGGGACTGACTCTTTTGATAACTGTTGCCGTGATTGCGGGACATATTTTGTATAAGTTATAGTTTTGCAGACAAGGGATATAATATAAAGAGGATGAAGAAAGGAGATTGATATGGCAGAACGTGATGGAATACAAGATTTAAAACATTTAGGAAATCAGAATACAAAATATGATTATGACTACAATCCTGCTTTATTGGAGAAAATCCCCAATGCGCATGAAGAAAATGATTACTTTATAAAATTTAATTGTCCTGAATTTACAAGCCTTTGTCCCAAAACGGGACAGCCGGATTTTGCAACTGTTTATATTTCTTATATACCTGATAAATATATTGTGGAAAGTAAATCTCTTAAATTATATTTATTCAGTTACAGGAACCATGGAGATTTTCATGAAGACTGTGTCAATATGATTATGAAAGATTTGATTAAATTGTTGCGTCCGCGATTTATTGAAGTATGGGGAAAATTTCTTCCCCGAGGAGGATTATCCATAGATCCCTATTGCAATTACGGGATTCCCGATACGGAATGGAGAGATTTTGCAAGGTACAGATTGCTGAACCATGATTTAAATCCGGAAAATATTCATAACCGGTAAAAATGAGAGCTTCTCCTATGATTATGGAAGCCCTGTATTATCCTTCCATTTGCAAGTACTTTTAAGATTGGAACTGTAAAAAAACGGTTTCAATCTTTTTTTGTATATGAAATACCAGAAATTTTTACAATTTATATATTTCTGATGAAAGCAAACAAAAAAGCATGTATAAAATAAATGAGCTTTATACATGCTTTTAAAGAAAGTCTGTAATAAAAAGATATTATAATGTTTTTGCAAAATCCTTGATGAGTTCTTTATTCCTGCTGCCCGGGAACCACTGGACCGAGAGGGTGGTGCCGATAAGTTTTTCAAAGGACTCGATGATTTTTTTCGTAGCATGGGCGGGTACATCAAAATTTTCTTGATTAAGATAAACCCGTATATCGTAACCGGAAGAATAAGTGCAAATGATCTGAGAAACACATTGTTCATAACTTTCGTCAAGGCTTTCTGCAAAAGCAAGAAAGCAGGACAGAAGTTTTATTTGTTCAATATCTTCGTCGCTGAGCAGGCGTGCTTCTTTCAGTGTTTTTAAAACTCGCCCGGAAAAACCGTGATGGAAGGCGGTGATTAAAGCACACATGATTTGCTCTTTGTGAGACCAGCCGAAGATATGCGCATTGGCTATCATATAACCGCTGTGTCTGGCGTGATTATAATAGTTAATAATTTTTCCCGAATCATGCAGCAAAGCGGCCGTATAAAGAATCATACGGCTTCGATCGGACAGCTGATGGATCCGTTTCCATTGATCAAACATAGACAGAGCCAGAGCCGCTACATATTTTGAATGATCATTTTCTATCACGGGAAGTGCGGCATAATAATTCTTGGCAGAAGAAATCAGCATATTTCTGCAATGAGCACGGTTCTTATCATAAATAGGATCATACCAACGGTAAAAGAGTCCTTCTCTCAGACCGCAGCCGGAAACAGTTAAAGTTCCGGCGTGAGTGTATTTTATGATTTCACCGACCATGAGAGAACCGGCGATAATAATATCTGCCCGTTCGGAAGACAGGCCGGATATTCTCTTCCGTTCTTCCGGAGTAGAAGACGTAATGCTGTGAATCGTGGAAAATAATCCGTTGGCAGACATCTGGTAATTATGCAGTTTGGGAAGAGGATAGCCGATGCTTCTCTGGTAAACTTTTGCCAAGTTTCGTACAGTGCCGCCGACCCCGATGACTTTCATCGGTTTTCTGGGAAGCCAAGTGATTTTATGCAAAACTTCGCGAATATAAGATTGAATAGATTTGATGTCTCCATTGGATACGATACCGTCGGAATGGAACTTTTCTGTCAAAGTGACGGCTCCTATCGGAATACTGACGGAGTGGATTCGTTTTTTATCTTTTATCAGGGAAAGTTCTATACTGGCGCCGCCTAAATCAAAAAGAAGGAAATCAGAAGCATCGATGGTATGGATGACACCGGAAAATCCCAACGCGGCTTCTTGTTTCCCGCTTATAATTGTCATGGGGATATGGGTGGCTATATAGACTCTTCGCAGGAAAGAGGCGCCGTTTTTTGCATTTCTTACGGCAGCTGTTGCAACAGCCAATATCTTGGTGACTTTATATATATTTGCAATGTGACGATATACCCGAAGGCAGTCGAGGGCGCGTTTTTGAGCCGCTTCCGTCAAAAAAGGAGAAGATTGGCTCATTCCCTCTGCCAATCGGAGAGATTTCTTTTCTTGATAAATTAATTTATAAACACCGAGTTTATTGACATGCATGATGATAAATCGGATAGAGTTGGAACCAAGATCAATAATTGCTATGCGGTTCATTACAATCTCCTTTTATATATTATTATTTTTATATTACTATTTTATTTTACAACAAAAGGTAAGGGAATTGAATAAAAGAGGAAGCCTCGATTTTACTGCCAAAGACTTAAAGATACGCCGAGGAGATATGTTTTATATAGGAAAAGACGGACTTTATCAAGAATTGCTCAACAATCTGCCTGCAAAAAGGACATAAATATTTTTCAATAATTTTACCTGTCTTTTACAACTTTTTTAGTATAATATAAATAATAAAGATACTATATATTGCGAAAAATATTGCGGAAAAGATTTTTTAGAAATGAGGATCTTAAATGGCGTCAGAACATTCCTTTGTATACGGAATTATTCATATCGGGTCATCCAATCTCTCTATGAGGATCATAGAATACAAGAACATGAATGATATCAGAATCATAGAGGAAGTTCGTAAAGAAACGACCTTCGGAGAGGAAGTTTTTGTTAATAAAAAACTGTCTTTTTCTTCTATTCGCCGTCTCTGTGACATGTTGAACGGGCTGAAGCAGCTTTTGAATGATTATAAAATTAAAGATTATAAAATATATGCAACGGCTGTATTAAGAGAGGCGGAAAATTGGCGGCCTATTTTGGATCTGATTCGTGTAAATACAGGATTTATAGTAAATATCGTAGATATGCCGCAAGAAATATACTATAAACATTTCTTGCTTCAATATCACATGAGGCAGCTTGTTCGAAAGAAAAAGTATAAACAGGCAGGATGTTTTCTTTTTGTAGATATTACATCGGGATGTGTGGGAATGACTGTCTGGAAAGACGGATCGCTTCAATATCAGCACAATATACATATAGGAACCTTACGTCTTTTGGAAACATTTAAGGGAAGCCAGCGAGATTCATGGGATTTTCCTGAGGCCATGGCGGAGTATCTCCATGCCATATTAAAACCGTTATGGCTGGAGATTCAAAGCTACAATCCGACAGATGTGATTTTGTCGGGAAGAGAAGCCAGAATCGTTGCAAGTCTGATGAAATCAAAGATGGATGATGCCAATAAAATAGAAATCAACAAAAAGAATTTCCAAAAACTCTATGAAGATGCCGGCTTTTTATCCCCGTCAATAATCCGCCAAAAATATCATATCAGTGAACAATGGGCGACGACAGTGCTGCCTACCATTCATATATATAAAGAAATTTTGGATAATGTATCACCGGAGCATATCGTTCTGTTCGGGACAACATTTGTTGAATCCGTATCTGTTTTTTATGGAGCGATTAAAACAAGAGATGAATCTCTTTCCTATATGAGGAAGCAGAATATAGAACTTACCCGGGCCATTGCAAAATCTTATTATTATGAACCTCTTCATACGGAAGCATTGGAAGAATACAGTCACACCATTATTGCCGGGCTGGGTAAAAAAAGCGGCCTGACAGAAAGAGATGAAGTGCTTCTTCGCATGGCCATCATTCTCTATCAAGTAGGGAAGTATGTAAATCTTTTAAATTCGCAAGAGCATGCATGGAATATCATAAGAGGTACCGATATTTTCGGGGTTTCCGATAAGGAAAAAGATATTGTTGCCTGTGTTGTTTATTATGATCACAAAGGGGTGCCCGGAGATGAAGAAGAACCATTCCGGATATTATCCGATTTGTCAAAAACGGTAGCGTTAAAACTGATTTCTATTTTCAGGCTGGTAAGGGCGATGGATATTTCCCGGAGACAAAAAATAAAAGACATGTCCATCCGGATTTCCGGAGCTGCCTTATTGATTGAATACGACAGCAAAGAAAATACATCTTTAGAAACTTGGACTTTCGAAAAAAGCAAAGAACTTTTTGAAAATGTGTATGGACTTGAAGTTAAATTGGAGCGGAGATAATCATGGATATGGATGTTAATAATTATCGTTATTACCTGAACAGAGAATTATCATGGTTAGAATTTAATAAACGTGTTTTGCAAGAAGCGGTCGATGAATCAAATCCGCTTCTGGAAAAATTGAAATTTCTTGCCATTACCGGATCCAATTTAGATGAATTTTTTATGATCCGTGTAGCCGGACTGAAGCATCAGACTGAAAATAATATCACTCGACGAGATATTGCAAATATGACCCCGGAAGAACAGATTAAGAGGATATCCGAGACTTGCCAACATCTGGTGACACGGCAATATACTTACTTGAAAGAAATATTAAGAGCTTTAAGAAAAGAAGGACTATCTTTCATAAAACCGGGAAATATCAAGGGAGAACAAAAAAAATGGCTGGAAAATTATTTTGAAAGAGAAATATTTCCGGTTGTAACACCCATGGCAGTGGACTCTTCCCATCCGTTTCCATTCTTGGCATCCAAAAGTTTGAACATAGCCATGCTTTTGGAACGCAATGAAACGGACAGCCTTGCCGATGAAGAAAACGATATAGACATTAAAACGGCGATTGTTCCGGTTCCGTCGGTTATTCCCCGGATAATTCAATTGCCGAATTTTGATGAAAACAACGAAGGGCACAGCTTCATTTTCTTGGAAGATGTATTGATGTATTATGCACCCCGTTTTTTCATCGGATATGATCTTTTGGAAGCAAGAGCATTTCGTATTACAAGAGATGCCGATCTGTATATTGATGAAGAGGATGCACAGGACCTTCTTGTCGAAGTGGAAAGACAGTTGAAAAAAAGACAGCGCGGAGCGGCGGTCCGTATAGAATTTGAAATGGGAACCAGCCGTTTCATGCGCCGGTTCATGACACAAGATATGAATTTGGACAAAGAAGACATGTATGAGATTGACGGTCCTATCGATACGACGGTATTTTTTGGATTTTGCGGCATCAAAGACTATGATTATCTGAGATACAAAGAAGCTCGTCCGCAAACTCCGTGGAGCATGATCGAATTAAAGAAAGAAGGGAAAACAAATATTTTTGAAATGATTCGTGAAAAGGATATTTTGATTCATTTGCCTTACGAGTCATTTGATGAATCGGTTGTCGAATTTATGACGGCGGCAGCAGCAGATAAAGATGTATTGGCGATTAAACAGACACTGTACAGAGTCAGTTCTTCCAGCCCGATTGTACAGGCGCTTGAAAGAGCTGTACAGAACGGCAAGCAGGTGACCGTTTTAATGGAAGTAAAAGCACGTTTCGATGAAGCCAATAATATTCTTATGGCAAGGCGCTTGGAAAAAGCGGGAGCTCATGTCATATATGGTCTTGTGGGATTAAAAACACATTCTAAATGTACATTGGTTGTCAGGCGGGAAAAAGACGGGATTCGTCGCTATGTCCATGTAGCGACGGGGAACTATAATGCATCCACTGCCAAACTGTATACCGACATGGGAATTTTGAGTTGCAGTGATAAGCTTGGCGTAGATGCCTCCGCATTTTTTAACCTTCTTTCGGGATACTCGGATCCTCCGATTTGGGATTCTTTCATCGTAGCGCCCATCAATTTGAGAGAACGGTGTCTGCAGTTAATTGACAGGGAAATAGAATATGCTCGCAATGGAGAATCTGCCCATATGATTGCAAAAATGAATTCTCTCCTTGATAAAGAAATTATTGCAAAACTGTACGAAGCGTCACAGGCAGGAGTGAAGATCGATCTTATTGTCAGAGGGATATGCGTATTGATTCCGGGAATTCCCGGCATAAGTGATAATATTACGGTGCGGAGCTTAGTTGGGCGTTTTTTGGAGCACAGCCGGGTATTCTGGTTTGAAAACGGCGGGAGAGAAGAAATTTATATCGGAAGTGCCGACTGGATGCCGAGAAACCTCAACGAT
>ERZ506896.935-NODE-935-length-17269-cov-3.531602_pt1 | contig 17269 bp, 9 predicted proteins | sample MGYA00513176_ERZ506896 | MGnify/ENA metagenome assembly ERZ506896
CGGGATGACGACGCTCCCGCAAGCCGACGGCAGCGAGCGGAGCGTCGTACTGAAGCTCCGCAACCGTGCCGGGCTCGACTTCGGGGAGATTCCCGTCACGCACCGCAACGGCCGCATCTACTACCTGCGCGATTTCGCCACTGCACGCTGGCGCGAAGCGCTCCCGGCGAACTATTTCCGCATCAACGGCCTCAATACGATCAACCTCTCGGTGGTCGGCGAGCCTCACACGAACATCCTTCAGGTCGCCTCTTCGGTCAAGGCGGAGATGCAGCGCCTTCAAGCCTCCTTCCCGGCCGAACTGTCCGCGACGCTGACCTACGACGCTTCGCAGTACGTCTCAGGGGAACTGCATAAAATCTACCTCCGCACGCTGCTCTGCGTAGCCATCCTGCTGTTGTTCGTCTATCTGGTCAGCCGGGATTTCCGCTACCTGCTGATCATCACGGTAACGCTCGTGGTCAATATCCTGATCGCCGTGGTTTTCTATAACCTGCTCCGGCTGGACATCCATATCTATACGCTCGCCGGGATTACAGTCTCGCTGGGTATCATCATCGACACGTCGATCATCATGGTCGACCATTACAGCTACTACCGCGACCGCCGGGTATTCGTCTCCATCCTCGGAGCGCTGCTGACGACAATCGGCGCATTGGGAATCGTCTGGCTGCTGCCCGAAGAGCAGCAGGCCAACCTGACCGACTTTTCACTGGTGATCGTCGTCAACCTGGCCGTATCCCTGCTCATCGCGCTGCTGTTCGTGCCGTCGTTGCTCGATAAATTTCCGCTGAGGCGCAGCATGACGGTGTCGTCCGTGCGCCGGCGAAGGCTCATCGTGCGGTTTTCACACGGGTATGGGCGGTTCATCGCCTGGGGGCGCAGGCACCGCTGGATCTTCATCGCGGCACTGGTCTGGGGGTTCGGCATCCCGACATTCCTGCTGCCGGACAGGATCGCCGAAGGCAAGGACGGGAAGCCCTCGGCATGGGCCAACGCCTACAACAGCGTCATGGGAAGCCAGGCTGTCTCCGAGCACCGGCTCCAGATCGACAAAGTCTTCGGGTCGTCGCTGCACCTGTTCCGCACCGCGACCAACCGGTACAATAATTTCCGCACGCCGGAACAAAAACGCCTTTATGTCAACGCGGGAATGGCCGAAGGGTGTACCGTCCAGCAGCTCAACGAGGTTGTGCGGCATATGGAAAACTACATCAGCCGTTTCGATCAGGTCGACATGTTCCGCACGCGCATTACCTCCTACGACAACGCGCAAATCGAGATCACGTTCAAACCCGAATTCGAAAACGGCCCGTTCCCGGCGATGCTCAAACAGGAGCTCACCTCCGCGGCGATCAATTTCGGCGGTGCGACCTGGTACATCCGGGGCATCGACGACAACTCGTTCAACAACAACGTCGTCAACAACTACCGCTCGAACCAGTTTCGGCTCAAAGGCTACAATTACGACCAGCTGTCGGCCTATGTCGATGCCCTGATCGACTCCCTGTCCCGCAACCGCCGCGTCTCCAACCCCGAAATAATGGACGGTAACGCCTGGTCGCTGCCCCACAACGAATTCAACATCCGCTACGACGGCGAGCGAATCGCCGCCGCAGGGCTCGATGTGGCCGACTATTACGGGATTCTCAGCACGATGCTCTTCAAAGAGCGGCTGTCGCCGGTTTATACCGGCGAGGAACTCCAGCAGGTCGTGCTCGAATCGGGCGACCGCGACCGCTTCGACCGCTGGCATGTGGCCAATGCCCAGGTGCGCCTCGGCTCGCGGCAAACGAAGCTCTCGGCAGTCGGTTCCATCGAAAAACAGCGTACGGGCGTCTCCATCCGCCGCGACAGGCAGTCGTACCAGATATTGGTCGGGTACGATTTCATCGGCTCGTACGAACTGGGGCGACGGCTGATCGAACGTACCGTCAAGCAATTCAACGAGGAGATCCTGCCCATCGGGTTCCGGGCCGACTCGCCGTCGTCCGGATTCTGGCAGGAGGAGAAACAACAGCAGGTGTGGCTCATCCTGCTGGTCGTGGCGATAATATACAGCATGTGCGCCGTCATCTTCGAATCCCTGCGCAAACCCGTCGTAATCATCCTGATGATCCCCATCTCGTTCATCGGGGTGTTCCTCACGTTCGGCTGGTCGGATTTCGTCTTCGACCAGGGCGGGTTCGCCGCTTTCGTCCTCTTGTGCGGCATTGTCGTCAACGCCGGCATCTACCTGATCAACGAGCAGAACAACTGGGCCGATGTTTCGCACCAGCACGGGATCCGGCTCTACCTGAAGGCGTATAACCACAAGATCATTCCCATCATGCTCACCATCGTGTCGACCGTGCTGGGCTTGGTGCCCTTCCTGTACGACGGCCCCGAGGAGGTTTTCTGGTTCGCATTCGCCATGGCCGCCATCAGCGGGACGTTGTTCTCGATCGTGGCACTGGTCGTCTATCTGCCGATCTTCCTGCCGATGGGTCGTAAAACTGGCAACCTGTCATGATACGGCGCCCCCATCCGTTCCTGCGTTGCCTGCTGGCGCTTCTGTTGGCGGCCGCCTGCTGGTTCCTGCTCGTCCCGGCGCTCGACATGCCCGTACAGGAGTTGCACGGAAATATCCTCCCGTCCCTGCGGGCGACCGCGGCCCTGACGGCCCTGGCGGCCTGCTACTGTCTGTGCTACCGGCCCCGCCTGTATGTGAACCGTACGGATATATATGCAGCCTTGTTCCTGGGCTGGGTCACGGCAGGCAGGTTCCTGTGGCCCGGGTTGGCTTCGGCGGTCAGGTATGACGGGCTGTTGCAGGCCGCGATGATCTATGTCGCCTTGCGGATTGTCTTTACGGCCGAACGGCGGACGACGACGCTCCTGCTCATGCTTTTGTGCCTGCTGGGCATCTATGAATCATGGGTCGGCATACGCCAGATCTATGGGTTCGCGCAGTCCAACCACGGACTGTTCAAAATAACCGGCACGCTTTTCAACCCGGGCCCGTATGCGGGGTTCATCGCCCCCGTATTCGTATGCGCCGCGGCTTGTGTCGCCAGATACCGGTTCACCGAACGGGCATTGCGAACGTGGGGCTCGCTGCGGCGCCTGCGTTCGGGCGTCCTGCTGTGGGGCGTGGCGCCTTACCTGCTCGGCTGGGGCGCGGCGCTCATGACGGTCGTAGTCCTCCCGGCGTCGATGAGCAGGGCCGCGCTGATCGCCGTCGCCGCGGGCTGCGGGGCGTTCGCATTCCGGGAGTGGAATGTCAGGGATCGCTTCCGACGCGTATCCCGTGCGCATCCATTGCGCGTGGGGGTGCTTTCGGGTCTGGCTGTACTGCTCCTTGCGAGCGTCGGCGCCGGGGCATACCATATCAAGCGTCCTTCGGCCGAGGGACGCCTGCTGATGTGGAAGATCGATACGCGGATCATGCTCCGCCATCCGCTCTGCGGGGCCGGGATCGGAAATTTCGCAGGCGCATTCGGCGAAGAGCAGGCACGTTACTTCGCCTCGGAAGAGCGTTCGAAAGCCGAGACCCAGGTCGCCGGATGCCCCGAGGCGGGATTCAACGAATTCCTGCAGACCGGGGCGGAAACTGGGGCAGTAGGCCTTGTGTTGCTGTTGCTGATAACGGGAAGCGCAATCGTGAGCCAGCTCAGGCGCGGCGCGCCCTTCGGTTACGGGCTGCTGGCTGCGGCAGTTTTCGCCTGCTTCTCCTATCCGTGGGACGTGTTGCCATTGCGGCTGCTGTTCGTCGTATTGCTTGCCGGGACGTGCTCGAAACGGGTCGTCCCGATCCCCGGGCGGGGGCATGTCGTCGTGTTGCTGGCACTTGCGGGATGTCTCGTATGCTGGACGGGATTGTACAGCCGCTATGCCCGCCGTGTGGAAGCCCGGCGGCAATGGAGCGAGGTTCGCGTCTGGCCGAATTCAGGGAGGTACGACTACCTGGTCGAAGACGGGCCCCGTCACCATGACGCCCTGCAGGGCGACTTCCGGTTTTTATACGACTATGGCTATGCGCTGCACAAAACGGGCGACTACCGGCAGAGCAACGAAATTCTCCGCGAGGGCATGCGGATCAGCAGCGACCCGATGTTCTGGAATATCGCGGGGCGGAATTACGAAATGCTGGGGGATGTCGCGGCAGCCGAGGAAGCCTACCTGCATGCGCACCATATGATTCCGGATCGGGTTTATCCGCTCTATCTGCTTGCCAAACTCTACCTCGCGGACGGACAAACGGAAAAGGCATACGCCGCGGCACGCCGGGTCGTTGCGCATAAGCCCAAGGTCGAATCGGTGCAAACACGGGAGATGCAGGCAGAGCTGCGCAAATTGTTCGGCATGTCCCCTGCGGACGAAATACGGGAGTAATATGCGACGGGTTTTCAACTATATCTTTTGGATATGCGCAAGCGCCTGCATGCTTATCGCGGGATGGCTGTTCCTGCGGATTTTCATCTGCGACCAGTTCGTCATCCCGTCGGAATCGATGATGCCGACCTTGTTGCCCGGGGATCGGATCCTGGTCAATAAACTGCTCGCCGGGAGCCGCATTTACAGCAAACTCGAGTTCCGGCAGGGTGTTCCGCTCCGTTCGTTCCGCATACCCGGCCTCAGAGGGGTGCATGTCAATGACGTGGTGGTCTTCAATGCCCCGCACGGGTACGACCGGGATCGCATAGAGTTCCGGATCAACTATGTCTATGCCAAACGTTGTGTCGGGACACCCGGCGACAGCATTGCCATCCGGAACGGGTATTTTTGCAATAATCGCTACAAGGGGATTATCGGCGATGCCGGAGAACAGGGACGGCTGGCTGCGATGCCGGATTCGTCGTTACCGCCCAATGTACTGCGCGCCTTCCCTTTCGATGACCGGCGCTACGGGTGGACGATCAAAAATATGGGATCTCTATATATTCCCCGTGCCGGCGACAGGATCGAACTCGACTCACTGAACTATGAGCTGTACCGACTTGTCGTGGAATATGAGACAGGCGGGGAGCTGACCTGCGACGGGAACCTCCCGCGGCTCAACGGCGAAGCGGTCTCGACATACGAATTCCGGAAAAACTATTATTTCTTCTGCGGCGACAATGTAGTCAATTCTAAGGATTGCCGCTATTTAGGGTTCGTTCCGGAAGATTTCGTCATAGGTATCGCCAGGCGTATTACATACTCCGAAAATCCGTTCGGGACAAAGCTCAAAAGTCGGTGTTGGAAAAGAATCATATGATTTTTACAATGCCACCGACAGGCCCGCTTGATAATCCATCCCCGCGCTACCAGCCGCATCACCGGCCCCGAAGGCTCCGGCATCGGGCACCGGCGGGAAACACAGGGAACGCGGGATAAACCGGCTCCGCATATGGGTCATTTACCCCTATCTTAGTATCATTTCACCCGCGCATGGGAGCCTGTATTTGGATTATTTTTGTTTAAAAGATTCGACGTCATGAGATCAAAAGCCTTTAAAATGTATCTGAAACCGGGTATGGAAGAGGAGTACCGCAGACGGCATGAAAAGATATGGCCGGAGCTGGAACGGCAGTTGAGGCAGGAAGGCATATACGACTATTCGATCTTCCTGGATCGGGACACCAACACGCTGGTAGGCGTGCAGAAGAACAGAGGGGAAACCGGATCCCAGCAGATGGGCGCCAACGAACTGGTGCGCAGGTGGTGGGATTATATGGCGGATATAATCGACGTCAACCCGGACAACTCGCCCGTCTCGGTCGATCTGCCGGAAGTATTTTACATGGAATAGCCGCCGGAATTACTCGGAGCCGGACGGCACGTCGCAGCACGCGACCCGGTATTCGGACGGCGGGCATCCGACGTATTTCCTGAAGATCGCTGAAAAATAGGCCGCATCCTCGTACTTGAGGTAAAACGCGATCTCCTTGATGCTCAGGGGTGAGTTCAGTAACATCAACTTTGCCTTTTGCAGCTTCAGCTGGGTGATATAATGCGCAGGCGAGACGTTGGTATACTCCTTGAATGTCTTGCGAAACCACGAATAACTCATGTTTATCTTATCGGCCACCTGCTCGGGCGTAATGTCAGTCAGCATATTTTCGCGCATAATACTGCGGGCCTGGTCGATTTTCTCGGCTACCGCATCGTTGGAAGAGTAATCGTTGCTGTCGTAGTAGATCACGTAAGCCAGGATACTGTTCGCAATCGACGCCAGCACCTGCTGGCAGCCGGTTTTTTCCTTGAAGGCGATCTCCAGCGCCTCCTTATACCGGTCGATAATATGCTCCCGGAAACCGATAGGATGGATGACCTTGTTACGGACGAAAAAGCCGTTGTTATAACGGCTGTCGATATGCGCCCCGCGGAAACCGATCCAGTATTCCTGCCAGCCGCTCTTCTTGTCGGGGTAATAGCTGTGCCACGTATAGGGAGGAATGATGAGCATGGTTCCGCCTTTGATCTCGACGCGCTTTTCCGGCGACTCGTGGTACCAGCCCCGCCCTTTCGATATGTAAATCAGTTGGTAATTGTCCAACACGCGTCCATTTCGCGTATTAAAGTAGTAATCAGCAGGATGTCCTGCTGAGGGGGGGGGGTAAAAGCTGTAATCGGGTTCGATATAGTACTCCCCGACGTTGTCAACGGTTATTCCCCAGGACTTATCCTGGTCACTGCATACCATGTATTTGAACGATGCCTGTTGTTGCGACATATCCGTATATTTTTATCGCAGATCCCGATTTAAAATGTTAAAATTCCAGATAAAGGTAAACATTTTTTCAGAATAGTGAGCTATCTGAAATAACAGAATCTTTTGCAAAAGCCAGACCCCGCTCATTTCAGATAATACAGTTATAATAGGGCCGCCGCTCCGAGACAGATAAAAGCCGCATAAAAAAATAGCAGCCGAATACTTCATCGACTGCTATTTCCTGTTTGACAAATCGGATTGTCAGAACCTGAATTCATAGGTTCCCGACCCTACCGAATAATGCGTTTTGCCATTGCCGACCGTGATCAGCGAAATTGCCGGAATATTCCGAATACGGGTATTATTCACCCGGAGGTTTCCCCCGATCATTTCCGACGGAAGAATCAGTTCGGCGACAGAGTTAGCCGGAACCCGGATCGTCAGGACAATACGATCGCCCCGTTTTTTCCATGCCGATACGATCTCCCCGTAGAGCGAATGATAGGATGTACAGGCTTCTTCGAGCCCGGAGCCCAATCCCGGTTCTATGATAAATTCCCGGAACCCCGGCTTGTTTTCATCGGCCCGGATTCCCCCGAGGTATTTATAGAGCCAAAAACCGATATATGCACCGTAGGGATGGTGGCCGCTACCCGGCCCGTTCAGGTTTATGGATTCGGACATCGTGCTCTTGGAACTCCGTACCATATGGAGCCAGCCGGGGCTTTCGGGTTGGGTCAGCATTTTATAAGCCACGTCGAAATATCCGTTACCGGGCAGGTAGTCCATCGTAAAATTACCGCCGATAAACCCGGCGCTAATATGTCCGTTTCTCATATCTATCGCATCGAGCAACCGTTGCCGGACTTTCTCTTTCATTTCATCGGGAACCAGCCCGAGCGCCAATGGCAGTGCTTGTGCCGTCTGCGAATTTTCCGCATAGATTCCGGTTTCATAATCGAGAAACTCACGGTTGAATTTATCCTTTATGCTGTCGGCGAGTTCCCTATAATGCTCCGACAACCTCTTGTCATAACCGAGGATTTGCGCATAATCGGCCAGCTTCCGGCTCATCCAATAATAGCCGGCAGTCGATGTCTGCGCGACAGGCGTCAGATTCGAAGCTTGGCTGTTGGGATCGGGATTGAGATCGAGCCAATCCCCCAAAGACCACGAGATGATATGATCCTCGGCCGTCGAGCTTAAAAAATCCACATATGCTTTGAGTGAGGGAAACGCAGACTCCAGCACGCCGGTATCCCCGGTGTAAAGGTATAATTTATCGGCCAACAAAAATATGGATCCGCCCCACCACGGATCGTCCCAATAATCGAGGCTTCCGTCTTCATGGACATATCCCCACCCCACCGACGGCACTGTCGACGGAATATGCCCCGCCGGGGACTGGGAATCCTGAAAATCCCGAAGGGCCTTTTTATACGTATTGAGCGCGTCGAAATTATACAGGTAAGATTCCATGACGACCGCAGCATCGAGCGTCCAGCCCATCTTTTCCCGGGTAGGTTCCTCGCCGGGGATGCCATGGACGGCATTGAGCAGCGTGCGGCAAACCGCAGTATTGAGATCATTCAGTTTATCCATGGAACAACTGAAATTCCCTGCGCGCTGCAAATCGGTATGGACGCATTTCGCCGTAAAATCTTCCGGGGCCGGCTTATAGTCAAGTCCCCGAACCTGCATATACCGGAATCCGTGGTAGGTGAACCGGGGTTCGAATGTTTCCTCTCCGTCGCCGCCCAGTATCAGCAACTCGGTCTGATAGCGCCCGCGCGTATGCCATGTACTGTTCTGCGTATCCAGGGAGCCGTCGGCTTTAAGCACTTCGTTGAACTGGAGCTCCACGGTCTGCCCCCTGCTGCCCCGTACACGCGTTTCGACCCAGCCGGTAAGGTTTTCACCGAAATCCACCAGATAGACACCGGGGCCCGTTTCCGTAATCCCCACGGGTTTCAGTTCCTTCGCCACACGCATCGGAGGCATCGGATCCGCCGTCAATTTACCCAGAGGCGCGGGGACATGGCAGACATTGCGCCACAGGCTATCGCAGAAACCCGGTTCGTTCCAACCGTGCACGGACTTGGTATGGTCGATCGTTTCCCCCGAGCGAACGCTGTTATAGACGATTTCACCATGCCCCCATTTCCACGTCCTATCCGTCACGATCACGTCGCGCGCTCCCGATTCGTATTCGACGACGACATTGAGCCGGACTTTCGGCGGCGTATGCCAATTCGCATCGTGCATCCCGAAAACATCCCGTGTCGGCAGGCTGTACCAGCCGTTCCCCAACAGGATACCAAAGGCATTGCTTCCGGTTGAAAAGTAATCCGTCACATCGTAGGTCGCATACACGACCCTTTTATCGTAATCGGTAAACAACGGATCCATCACCCTGTCGCCGACTTTGCGGCCATTGATATACAATTCGTAATACCCCAGGCCGCATATGAATGCAGTCGCCTTGCGAACCGGCACCGGTATCTCCACCTCCCGGCGCATATACACGGCAGCGCTGTCCTCCATAAACCAATTTTCATGCTCGACCCGCCGGTTCGATTTATACCTGCGGTGCGGAAGCAGTTCTGCGAATTTGGACGAAACCCATTCCCCTTCCCAGTCGAATTCCTCGAACAGTCCGGTTCTCCACGATGCAACGGGGCTCCAATCCGATTCGAGGCCGGACACATCCCATACCTTCACTTTCCAATAGTAATCGCAACAGGGCAACAGCGGGGTTCCTGCAAATTTCACATGCTGGCTTTTACCATCCGCAACAATCCCCGAGTCCCATATATCGCCGCAATCCGCGTCCAACAACGCCTTGTCCGAAGCGACCAATACCCTGTAAGATCCCTGGAGGTATCCGGCCCGGTCGGTATCGATACGCCAGCCCAGCAGAGGCTTTTTGTCTCCCATACCGATGGGCTCTTCCACATAATTACATGTCAGGCCCAGCAGTTTCACGTCTCGGGTAGCAGCAGACATCCCGGGCAATACGACCGGAAGGAGAAATACGAGGGTAAAGAGTAATTTTTTCGGGTAGTCCATACGACTTGTCTTTTTCATGGCATCGGCCTTTTTCATCCGTTACGAAATTACAATAACGTATGCCCCCGCCCGTAATAAAAATTGTTCTAACAACATGGCAAATTGACATTATCGGCACATCGGGAACAATGCGGCGTTTCATGTCCGCAGTCCGATCAGAATGCCATGCCGAAAAATCAAATCCCACAGGCGGCAATCCGCAATTAAAGGGCACATTTGTAGCACAATAACCCAAACCAATAAAACCAACTATGCGAAGAATCATTATCGTAATGATCGGGGTGCTGTGGGCGAACGCCCTGTCGGCAAAAACCTTCGAATTAAAATCTCCGTCCGGGGAGGTCTCCGTCACCGTCGACATCGGGGAACAAATACGTTATTCGGTTTACGGAGGCGGCAAGCCGCTCCTGACGGACAGTTCGCTGGCGCTTTGTCTGCGGGAGGGCACCTTGGGCGACAAGCCGCACCTCACCGGTCATAAGGCAAGCCCTGTAAACCGTACCTTCCGCCCCGTCGTGGCATTCAAGTTCGAAGAGATCCGCGACCGGTGCAACATGCTCCGCCTCGACTTCCGGGGTGGCTGGGCCGTGGAATTCCGTGCCTACGACGACGGCATGGCATACCGCTTCGTCACCGCCCTCGGGCACGACATCGAGGTGCTTTCCGAAAAGGTGGCCATCCGCTTCCCGGATGACTACACCGCAGTGGTGCAGCAGCCGGGCGGTTTCAAGACCGCTTATGAAGAGCCGTACAGCCTCATCGAGACCAACGGGTGGAAACCGGGCGATCCGATGTCCGTCCTGCCTGTGCTTATCGACACCCGGCAGGGCTACAAACTCCTGCTGAGCGAATCGGCGCTGTCCGACTACCCCTGCATGTTTCTCGAAGGGGACGGCGCCAACGGCATGAAGGGCACCTTTCCGAAGGTTCCCCTGGCCTATGAAGAGTCGGGCGACAGGAGCATGCGCATCCTGCAGGAAGCCGATTACATCGCCCGTACAAAAGGCACGCGGGCATTTCCCTGGCGCTATTTCGTCATTGCGAAAGACGACGGGCAGCTCATCGAGAATACGATGACCGCACGCCTCGCCGAACAGCAGGCCATCGCCGATGCCTCGTGGATCGAGCCCGGGCAGGTCAGCGGGGACTTCTGGAACGCCGCATCGCCCTACGGCCCCGACGTGGATTTCGTCGCCGGATTCAACACGGCGACTTACAAATACTACATCGACTTCGCCGCCGAGTACGGCATCCCGTACATCATCATGGACGAAGGCTGGGCCCGCAGCACCCGCGACCCCTACACCCCCAACCCGGCCGTCGACGTGCACGAACTTATCCGTTACGGCAGGGAGAAAGGCGTGGGCATCATCCTGTGGATGACATGGCTCGTCGTCGAAAACCATTTCGAAATGTTCGAAGAACTGAGCAAATGGGGCGTCAAAGGCGTGAAGATCGACTTCATGGATCGCAGCGACCAGTGGATGGTCAACTACTACGAACGGGTGGCGGCCGAAGCGGCCCGGCACAAGATGGTCGTCGCGTTCCACGGCTCGTTCAAACCCGCCGGGCTGGAATACAAATACCCGAATGTGCTGGCCTACGAAGGCGTACGGGGCATGGAGAATATGGGCGGCTGCACCCCGGCCAATTCGGTCTGGTTCCCGTTCATCCGCAACGCCGTCGGCCCGATGGACTACACGCCCGGCGCCATGCTCAGCATGCAGCCCGAATCCTACTGCGGCAACCGGCCCAATGCAGCCAGCATCGGCACGCGCGCCTACCAGATGGCACTCTTCGTCCTGTTCGAGACCGGATTGCAGATGCTGGCCGACAACCCGACCCTCTATTACCGCAACGATGAATGTACGCGGTTCATCAGCCGGATACCCGTCACGTGGGATGAAACCCGGGCACTGAAAGCCGTCGCCGGAAAATTTGCCGTCGTCGCCAAACGGAAAGGCGACAAATGGTATGTCGGCGCCATAAACGGCAGCAACGAGGGGATCGAACTCGAAATCCCGCTCGACTTCCTCACGCCGGGCAAAAACTATACGATGACCGGCTTCGAAGACGGAATCAACGCATTCCGGCAGGCGATGGATTACCGCAAAACGCAGCGCCGGGTCGACAGCACAGGAAAAGCCACCCTGAAGATAGCCCGCAACGGCGGCTGGGCGGCGGTGATCGAGTAATCCTCCCGCCCGGCTTGTTCATCCCCGGGAGTTTTGAATGCTCCCGGGGATAATTTTTCCGGAACCATACCCGTAGCTGAAAATATCCGCGTTGTCCTGCCGTTAGTACCTGTCATATAAATCACTCGGCTTCAAGATTTTGACACAGATATAATGCAAAAGAGGAAAACATCATCACAATCAACCAATAACTTTCAATGCAAAAAAATCCCAACTGCATATACAGTTGGGATTTTTTAAATACATTCTAATTATTTTGTGGCATACCCATCATTTTGGGTGAGGGTATTCATACTCTTCTCAATCTCCGTTCGTGGAATCGGCATTAGGTATTGATGAGATTTAAAATCCCTGTTATATAGTGTCTGAATATCATATTTCTTCACGCTATTCTCCTTGGTAATCACCATTTTCTGCAACGGGATTTTTTCAGTTGTTTCCGCAATCTTCCACCTACGAACGTCGAAGAAACGATGGTGTTCGAAAGCTAATTCCACCCGTCGTTCATTCTGGATACGCTTGCGTAAAACATCCCCGGTATCATTTATATCGGGCATTTTCACGCCGGTTCTTTGCCGCACCTTATTCAAGTATATACGCGCCGTTCCCTCTTCACCAGCCTCGAATTTAGCTTCGGCATAATTGAGCAGTATCTCTGCATAACGGAAATGGATCCATGGAGAAGTCATCTTTACGCTCGACCCCGACGGTGGTACTTTTTCATCCATAAATTTCCGGAGGTAGTACCCTGTATGGGTTGCATTCCAAGGCTGTGCCGCAGCAGGATCGTTCGCATCATCCTTTCCGCCGAAGAAGGTTTCCGTTTCCCGATCCATCCATACTGCTCCGTCATAAAGCACCGAAGCATAAAACCGCGGATCCCGCCCTTCGAAGGGCTTCTGCGGATCGTATCCCGACCCGGCATTCAAGACCAACGTACCATCGGCCTTTTCCGTATAAGGACGTTCTCCGGTAGCTTTCATTTCATACGCATTGACCATGTTCTGGGTCGGGGTAATAATTCCCGCTCCGTTATCACCGCTGCGGGCATGCCAATTCGCAAAATCGGTCGTATTGCCCTGCGTAAACGCACGGGCGAATATCACCTCTTCATTCCAGGTCAGGAACACATCCTCATACTCGTCGACAAGGCTGTAACGCGTATCAATGAGCTTTTCAGCAGCATCGGCAGCATCAATCCAGCGCTGTTTGATATTGGTCGGATTGTTAAGAGGACTGGCCCAATAAAGCAATACTCGCGCCAGTAAAGCCTGACAAGCATCGGCTGAAGCCCGTCCCTGAGCGGATTCTGGCTGCTTGTCCGGAAGCATTCCCATCGCCTCGTTCAGTTCGGTCTTAATAAATTCCACACACTGTTCGTATGAATTACGCTCGATGCCGAAATCATCGTTCAGATTATATACCTTAGTGATAATCGGAACACCACCGTAACGCCAGATAAGGTTTGCATAAATGTAGGCCCGCAGAAATTTCATCTCCCCGATCATAGGCTTTTTTACATTTTCGGGAACAGAACCAGCTTCTGCCTTCACGAAGAACGTATTGATCTTCCTGATATAGGAGTAAGCCGATGACCAATAATTCAGGATACCCATCCCGGTCGAATTCTCTGCATCCATCGCACCACCCAAATACTCCTGATTGCGGTAATCGTTGGAACGAGTATACATTTCATCCGAAAAAATTCCCATCATGTCCGTATAACGATATCCGTGAGGTATCGCATTGTAGCAACTATTAACATATATCTGCAACAGTTCCGCATCGTTCCAAACATCCTCTTCGGAAAGCTGATCGAGAGGTTTAAGATCCATTAGGTCGCACGATGCGAACCCGAGGGACAAAACCGACATAATATACATTACTATTTTTTTCATACTTCTGCCTGTTTAAAATGTTAAATTGATTCCAATATTGATCGTGCGAGACACCGAGTACTGCCAGAAAGAAGATGCCTCTCCGTCGTACCCCAAATCTTTCAGACCGTCGTATAGGAAACAGATATTATTGGCACTTAAAGTAATCCTAATACCTCCCATTCTCAGTTTCTCTGCAATTTTACTCGGAAGCGAATAACCAAGTTCCGCATTTTTGAATCGGAGGAAGTTTCCGCTGAACATAAAATGCGTATTGCGATCAGCAGTATTCACGCTGTTCTGCCCCCCGCGAGGTTGCGTGGCATGCGAGTTGTCCGCACCGGGAACCCATCGCCCGTCAGCTCGCCATTGCAGGAAGTTACCCCACTGGTCATCCATGAATTTGAAGAAACTTTCGTTACCTTCCATATAAAATTTAGAATTATGTTGTCCCTGGAAGAGCAGCGAGAGATCAAAATTCTTGTAATTAAACGTAAAATTCAATCCAAAAGTAATTTCTGGTATCTTTGTCTGCTTAACAAGGATGCGGTCTTTGCTGTCGAGGACATTGTCCCCATTGACATCTTCAAATTTCAAATCACCAGGCTGGGTACCGCTCAGATGGGGATAACTGTCTACCTCGGCCTGATCTTTAAAAATGCCGATCGCTTTATAGAACAATGTGGAGCCGATCGGATTCCCCGTAAGCCGCTGATAAGGTTCCGCTGCTGGAGCTTCGTCAATAAACAGCACTTTATTACGCGCAAAACTGAGGTTACCCGTTACCGAATAGCGGAATTTATTGATCGTATTACGGTGTCCGAGCACTAACTCAAAACCGCGGTTAAGTACCTTTCCGATATTCTCGTTGGGAAGAGACATACCCGTGTACTCGGGGACGCTCTTATTGCGGGTAGTTAACAGGTGGTCACGTACCGAGCGGAAGAAATCGAATTCCATCCAAAGTTTATCGTTCCAGAACGATGCGTCCAAACCGAAGTTCCATGTTCGGGAAACCTCCCAGGTGATATTCGGATTCGGGACGCGGGTTTCGTTCAGTCCCTGCACATCGGAATTGCCGATCACATAGTTATTCCCGTAATTATAGGTCATCATATGTTGGAATGCAGCAACTCGGTCATTGCCCATCATACCCCATGACACACGCAATTTCAGGTTATTGATAAAGTCTGCAGATTTCATAAAATTTTCCTCAGAGATGCGCCACCCGGCCGAAACGCTCGGAAAATAACCGAACCGATCGCTTTCTGGGAAGATTGCCGAGCCATCAATACGCATGGTAACCTGCGCCATATACTTACCTCTATAATCATAGTTCACACGGGCAAATACATTCTGACGTGCATTTTCGCTGCTATAGCCGCCCAACCCCCATTTGGTCTTATCTGCAGGCCCTACATTGAGAATCGGCAACGAGGGCGATGCGAAGTCTGTTTTAGATCCCTCCAGATACCAGCCATCTGTCGTCGTCTGTTCATAGCCCAGCAAAGCATCGAGGTTATGATCGCCAAAAGACTTGGTATAAGCTATCTTAGCAAAAAAGTATAACTGATCGGACATTTGGCTTCGATCCGTCAACTGAGCTTTGGAAGGCCCCATGCCATCGAGTTGCTTGACATATCCATCTTCACCGTCTTGCTTGTATATGTACGACGGAGTACGAAATGTCTTCCAATGCTGGTGTGTCATATCATAGCTACCGCTGGCCTCGAGCATAAGTCCTTTGACCCAAGGCACCTCCCACTTCAAGAAAAGCGTTCCCTGAAACTTCGTATTATTGAGATCATGATAGCCGGCATTATCGCTAACCATATTCACCCAGTTCTGGTCACCGCGCAACGGTTTCAGATATTTCGTTCCCGGCCAATAAGTTTCCCAATAAGGATGGTATAGGAAAAGATGGCTCGCCATCTCGGTACTCGAGAAATAAGGCACATGACGGTCGTCATACATTCCTGATAGATTCATCCCGACAGTAAGACTTTTCGCAATCCTCGCATCAATGTTAGAACGGAAATTATACTGGCGATATTTGCCGCTCGACTCTTTGAAACGATCCCGTTGCATCAGCTCACCCAACGAGAAATAGTAATTGACCCGCTCCGTACCGCCCGACACGGATATGTTCGCACGATGTTGTGGTGTCCAACTGTGTGCCGTTTCGTCAAACCAGTTGACCGAACGATAACCCGCTTCCTTCCCAGCCTTGAATTTGGCAAGGTCTTCGGGAGAATAGGGTAATACAGGAGCGCTGTTGGGATCGGAATGACGCAATATAGCCATATCGTTGGCTACATTCGCAAACGTATACGAATCAGCCATTTTAGGGGTACGTGTAGGTTGTTGGAACCCTTGGTCGAACGAAAAGTTAACGACAGCACTTCCTTTGGCACCCCGTTTGGTCGTAATCAGAATCACGCCGTTCGCAGCTCGGGAACCGTAAATTGCAGCCTCAGCATCTTTCAAGACATTAACGCTCTCGATATCATTAGGATTCAATTTACTGATATCGCCACGTTCGACTCCGTCAATGATGATTAATGCCGAATTATCCCCTGTGGTTCCGCGTCCACGGACTAATACCTGTGTATCGGGGGCACCTGGATCACCGGCACGGGTATTTACAATAAGACCCGGCAGGCGCCCCGCTAATGCAGCAGTAACATCTATAGCGGGACTTTTCGCAATCTCATCGCCTTTAACCGAAACCACCGATCCTGTAAGCGTTGTTTTCTTTCGTACGCCGTAACCAACAACCATCACTTCGTCAATTGAAGTAGTGGATTCTTCCAGCACGATATCGAAATGGTTTTGCGAACCAACTGAGATATTCTGCGGGAGGTAGCCGATAAAATTAATCATTAAAGCATCCGAAGGAGCAGCTTCGATTATAAATTCGCCTTTTTCATTCGTCGTTGTACCAATAGAAGTCCCGGCGATAATAACTGTAGCACCACCGATGGCATTTCCCTGAACATCTTTTACAATACCAGATCTCTGAACTTTTCCATCCTGCATAAGATCGGCGCAATTTGCCGTCACGGGCCAGCCAACCATTAGGAACATCAGCAAAACCATTGTCGCGAACAGACAAACCTGGCTAAAAAAACGAGGCCGGTAATCCTTAGCAATAATTTTCTTCATATTTAATAATTTTAGGTTCATTTTAAAAAGTTAATTTCATCCACATACAAGTGCAAATCAGAGTTTTTCCACAAAGAGGTATCCGAGAGAAGAATACTTCCGTTATGGCACAAAGAAGGGTTATGCTAAAAAAATCAGCATCTAATAATCAATAAATACGGTCTTCCAAGCCTTTCAGATACAGTCGGGCAATTCAGGAGAAGATGGGATTTCAGAATAAGGATATACGGGATTTTGCCATTGGAATAGTTTTTTAGGTATATGCGGGTTAGTTTTTCCTATTTTAT
>ERZ506896.950-NODE-950-length-17094-cov-10.030283_pt1 | contig 17094 bp, 16 predicted proteins | sample MGYA00513176_ERZ506896 | MGnify/ENA metagenome assembly ERZ506896
TTTTGGCAACGCAGATGCCGTGCCGCAGCCGCCGGAGCGGTGCTTAAGCCGTAAGACGGGAATTGTGCGGTGTTGCCATAAAACCAAAGGGGGGATACCCAATGCATGAACAGAATGAAAGCCAGCCCAAAGCATTCATAAAAATTCTTTTTGCCCTGTTTACGGCGCTGCTGGTTGTGGTGCTTGGGTATCTCTGTATCCAGATTTACACGATCTTCCACCGAACTTACAAAACCGAAACCGCCATTGCCTACACCATGTCGGATAACATCACGCTGAAAGGCGTGGCAGTGTTCCAGGCAGTGGATGTGCCTGGCAGCGGCAACCTGGGATATGTGGTGCAGGATGGTGAGCGCGTCAGCGCGGGCACTATTCTGGCGGAACAGTATACGGATGATTCCCAGGGAGCAATGCGGGAACGGCTGGACCGGTTGGATCGTGCGATTTTGCTGCTGACAAAGTCGGAAAATTCTTCCGGCAGCGATCTTTCGGTTCTGACCACCCAGACGCGCACGGCGCTGTATAACCTGCTGGACCAGATCGACACAGCATCTTACGGCGCAATTCAGGATGCTGCGGAAGATTTTTTGCTGGCGCAAAATAAACTGCAGATCAGCACCGGCCAGGCGGCGGGCTTTGGCGAGGTGCTGGCCAGCCTGCAGGCCGAGCGGGACGGCATTGCTGCCCAGCTGAACGGCCTGCAGACGATCGAAGCGGATACCAACGGGTATTTTGTCTCATCCGAAAGCGCCGCCCCGGTGGTGCGGGATCCCACGGAGCTGGATGCCATGAGCCCGGCTGATCTGCAAAAGATGATCAACGCAGGGGAAACTCCGTCCAATGCCGACCTTGCCGGGCATATTGTAACCGGGTTTTCCTGGCGGTTTTATGCCGTGTGTTCGGCAGACCTTGCCGGGCGGTTGAACGGCCTGTCTCGCGTGAGCATCAGCGTTCCGGGCAAACAGGAAGAGCCTTTGGCTGCCACCGTGGTGGATGTGACCACCGACGAAGAAACCGGCCTTGCCAAAGTGGCGCTGGAATGCCGCAGCATCAATGCTCAGGTGCTCTGCCTGAATTATGAGGAAGCCGAAATCAGCCTGCACACCTACCAGGGCATCCGCATTGACCGCAGGGCCCTGCATATCGTGAACGGCCAGCGCGGCGTATATGTCAAATACGGCGATTTGCAGCGCTTCCGCCGCATTACCATTTTATATGAGGACGATACCTACATCCTTGTACCGGAAGGCGGCAAAGTGGGGGAGGATAACGAGCTGCGCCTGTACGATGAGGTGATCGTGGAAGGCAGCAACCTGCAGGACGGCAAGCTGCTGTAAGGACAGAAAACGGGCGTTTTGCCCCACATTCTGTTATATTTGTATTGACAACGAAGCAAAAATGGAAGATAATAAATACTGTATAGTTGTGACAAAAGCCGATCGGGGCTTTTTTTGTGCAATTTATACAACTAAGCAAACGTAAGGAGTAACTGCCATGTCCATGATAGATGGTTTGAGAAACGTCCTCGGAATCAACCAGGATCCCGAAGCAGATTCCTATGTGGATGATAACGAAGAGGATGATATCTTCCCTGGCGGTGGTCAGGGCGGTTCGCCAGCCCCGGAAGAAGCCTACCCCACGCAGGAAACTGCTAAGCAGCACAGCAACAAGGTGGTCAACATCAACGCTACCACCCAGCTGCAGGTTGTACTGGTCAAGCCGGAACGTTTTGACGATGCTGCTGCCATTGCAGACCAGCTGAACGCAAAGCGCACCGTTGTGCTGAACCTTGAATCCACCAACAAAGAAGTCTCCCGCCGTTTGATCGACTTTTTGTCCGGCGTGGCTTACGCCAATAACGGCCAGATCAAGCGTGTAGCAACCAGTACATTCATCATTACCCCGTATAACGTTGATATTATGGGCGACCTGCTGGACGAGCTGGAGAACAATGGCGTCTTCTTCTGATACAAGGACCCGCGGCTTTGTGCCGCCGCAGAACGAGGATGAACGCTTTTTGATGCGCCGGGTGGAAGAACTCTGCCGTACCGCCATGCAGCGTGGCATCCCGCGGGCAACGGGCTTCCTTTCGGATCGCGAACAGGCCCTTGCGCAGGCCGCGCTCAACCGTGAGGGCTGCGATTTTGCCCGCTTTCAGGGCGGCTGGCCGGATGCGGAACGCAAAGTGCTCTGCATTGAACCACCGGATTCCTGGTCGGAAGAGCCAGTTGCGGTGCTGCATTTCACAGCGCCGCAGCAGGGCGGCAGCGCCGTGCCGGGCCACCGTGACTATCTGGGGGCAATCCTGGGTCTTGGCCTGGATCGTGCCTGTTTGGGGGATATCCTGCCGGATCCGGCCGATGCCCGCAGTGTGTATGCCTTTGTGCTGGAAGATAAGGCGGATTTTATTGCTTCCAACCTGACGGAAGCTGGCCGCAGCCCGGTGCATGTCGAGCGCTGCAATGCCGTGCCGGAAGAAGTCCTGCGCGGGCCGGAACGCCAGACGCAGGATGCAACGGTGCCATCTTTGCGGGCAGATACCGTATTGGCAGCCATGATGCACACCTCCCGCTCCATTGCGGCGCAGGCAATCCAAAGCGGCAGGGTGGAAGTGAACCACGTTCCGCTGCGCACCGCCCATGAGGATGTGTTTGAAGGCGATATCTTCACCGTGCGGGGCGTTGGGCGCTACCGTCTGGTGGCAATCGGCGGCAAAAGCCGCAAGGACCGCATCTTTATCACGTTTTATCAGTATTGAACATAAAACCTGAATGTAAAACCCATGGGCCGGGGCAGCCCGGCAGCCGTGCCGAACGGTAAAATTTCGGATACCATTCCGGGTGTGTGCCACCCGAAACAGGAGGAATTTGGATGATTGCTTCGGATGATGTGCGCCGCGTGACCTTTGACCGTGCCATGCGCGGTTATCGTTGTGAGGACGTAGACGATTACCTCAAACAGGTTGCGGACAGCATCGACAGCCTGGCCGCAGAAAATGATGACCTGCAGAAAAAGCTGGTCATACTGGCCCAGCGCATTGACCAGTACCGTGCCGACGAAGATACCCTGAGCACAACCATGATCAATGCCCAGCGCCTTGGCGAGAACGTCATCAAGGAAGCCAAGCAGAAAGCTGCCGAGATCATCCGTGCCGCCAACATTAAGGCGGAGGATCGTGAACAGCGCGCCCGCGATGAGGTGGAGCTGGCCCAGCAGGAGCTTGTGACAATAAAGCAGGAAGCGGATGCGTTCAAAAAGCGCCTGATGGACCTGTACCGCCAGCACATCGAAATGATTGCCAAAATTCCGGAGTATCACACCAACCGTGCAGAACAGCAGGCCGCGCAGCCGCAGTCGGAACCGCAGGAAGCCCCGCAGCAGCCTGCACCCCAGCCGGTAGAACAGCCTGCCCCGGCTCCGCAGCCGGAACCGGAACCCAACCAGCCAATCCCGGAGGATGTCCCGGCTCCGCAGCCCGCAGCCCCGGAGGAAAGCTACCCGGCATATGAGGAACCGGAATATTACGAGGCTGAGCCGAAAGAACCCGCCCAGCCCGAAGAGCCGGAACCGGCTCCGGCACCTGCCCCTGGCCAGCCGCTGGACGAGGAAAAGATCGATACGGTAGAATTTGCCTTTGCCCCCAAAACAAAGCCAATCCTGCCGGTTGATGATATGCCATCCGTTGCCGGGCTTTACGGCGGGGATATGCCGGAAAAGCCCGCCAAGAAATCCGGCTCCCGCAGCCGCGGCGCTTCGGCCCGCAGCACGGGCAAAAATGCCCGCAAAACCAAGAGCTCTGCCAAAGCGGAGCTTGACGCATTTGATGACATTGATTATGATGTTTGAGGTGCCGCATTTGTGCGTGCGTGTACCCCAAGCATTTTAAGACCTGCCTGAACGGTGCAGAACTGCCGGGGCAACCTGGTATACTGCGCTTTGGACAAGCCGCCATATCAGCTATAATAAGGAAATAGAGGAGAGTTGGAAACTTTGCCGCAGAATTACAATGATACCATCCATAAGATGGCTACCCCCTTTGAAATGCGTGCCGGGCTGCCGAAAAAGGAACCCAAAATGCTGGAGGATTGGGAGAAAAACCACGTCTACGAAAAAATGATCGAACATAACGCGGATCTGCCGCGCTTTGTTCTGCATGATGGCCCTCCGTATGCCAACGGTAATATCCATATGGGTACTGCCCTGAACAAGATCATCAAGGATATCATCATCCGTGAAAAGAACATGTCAGGCTACTGTGCTCCCTATGTTCCCGGCTATGATACCCACGGTCTGCCCATTGAGCTGAAGGCTCTGTCCTCTCTGGGCGATAAAAAGGCCGGCATTTCCAAGCTGGAACTGCGCAAGATCTGCAAAGAGTTTGCTACCGAGCATATTGATGTGATGAACAGCCAGTTCGCCCGCCTGGGCGTTCAGGGCGATTTCGCCAACCCCTACCTGACCCTGCGCCCCGAATTTGAGGCACGCCAGGTGGAGATCTTTGGCGAGATGGCCAAGAAAGGCTATATCTACAAGGGCATGAAAGCCGTTTACTGGTGCCCGGAAGATCGTACTGCTCTGGCAGAAGCCGAAATCGAGTATGCCGAGGACGAGTGCGATTCTATCTATGTCCGCTTTAAGCTCACCGATGACCCCAACGGTGTTCTGGCCAAGTACGGTATCCCTCTGGACAAGGCATGGATCGTGATCTGGACCACCACCACCTGGACCCTGCCCGCCAACGTGGCAACCTGCCTGAACCCCAGCCTGGAGTATGCCTTCGTCAAAATCGGCGATGAATATCACCTGATGGCTGCCGGTCTGGTGGAATCCACCATGAAAGCCTGCCATATCGAGGATTACGAGGTTCTGGAGCCTCGCGTTCTCGGCTCTGAATTTGAGCTGATGCAGTATCAGCACCCCTTCCTGGACCGCAAGGGCCTGGTTATCCTGGGTGACCACGTTACCCTGGAAGGCGGCACCGGCTGCGTTCATACCGCACCTGGCCATGGTGTTGAGGACTTTGAAGTCTGCGTCAACCACTACCCGCAGGTTCCCGTTATTGTCCCCGTGGACGATGGCGGTTACCTGACCGAAGAAGCAGGCAAAGAGTTTGCAGGCCTTAAGGTCTGGGCTGCCAATAAAGTTATTCTGGAGCACATCAAGCAGTCCGGCCACCTGATGGGCGTGCAGCACATCACCCACCAGTACCCGCATTGCTGGCGCTGCCACCATCCCATCATCTTCCGTGCAACCGAACAGTGGTTCTGCTCTATTGATAAGTTCCGCGAGGAAGCCTATAAGGCCATTGACGAAGTCAAGTGGCAGCCGGCCTGGGGTCATGACCGTATGCACGGCATGGTGCGTGACCGCAGCGACTGGTGCATCAGCCGTCAGCGCGTGTGGGGTGTGCCCATCCCGGTGTTCTACTGCAAGAACTGCGGCAAGTACCACATCACCGATGCTTCCATCAAGGCTGTCAGCGACCTGTTCCGCAAGGAAGGCTCCGATGCCTGGTATAAGTACGATGCCAACGAGATCATGCCCAAGACTGAGGTCTGCGAATGCGGCGCTTCTGACTGGGAAAAGGATCCCGATATCATGGATGTCTGGTTCGACTCTGGCTCTACCTGGAGCGCAGTCTGCCGCGAACGTCCCGAACTGAACTGGCCCGCTGACCTGTATATGGAAGGCGCCGACCAGTTCCGCGGCTGGTTCCAGTCCAGCCTGCTGACCAGCGTTGCCACCCAGGGCGTTGCCCCGTACAAAGGCGTTCTGTGCCATGGCTGGGTCGTTGATGAGCAGGGCAAGCAGATGCACAAATCTGCCGGCAACGGTGTGGAGCCGTCCGAAATCATCCGCGATTACGGCGCTGACATCGTTCGTCTGTGGGTTGCTTCCAGCGATTACACCGTTGATGTGCGCGCAGGCAAGAATATCTTCAAGCAGCTGTCCGAAGCATACCGCAAGATGCGCAACACCGCCCGCTTTATGCTGGGCAACATTGGCGATTTCAACCCTGCCACGGATATGGTTGCCGAGGATCAGCTGTTCGAAATTGACCGCTGGGCACTCAAGAGCTGCAACAGCCTGACCGCCAATGTGCGTGCCGCTTACGATAATTACGATTTCTCCCGCGCTTACCACGCAATCTACAACTTCTGCGTCATTGATATGTCCAACTTCTATATGGACGTCATCAAGGACCGCCTGTACTGCGCGGACGAGCACGCACGCCGCTGCGCCCAGACTGCGCTGTACCGCATTCTGGTTGACTTCACCAAGCTGGTTGCCCCCATCCTGTGCTTCACCGCCCAGGAAATCTGGAGCTACATCCCGAAGCTGGAAGGCATGCAGGAGTATGTCTGCTGGGAGCGTATGCCGGAAGCCAAGAGCGATGAGGATGCCGCTTTTGACGCCAAGTGGGCCAAGATCATTGCTGTGCGTGACGATGTAAAGAAGGTTCTGGAGCAGGCCCGTGCCGATAAGACCATCGGTTCCTCTCTGGAAGCTGCCGTTACCCTGTACTGCAGTGATGAAATGTATGACTTCCTGAACGCCATCCCGATGGATGAGCTGGCCGATCTGATGATCGTTTCCCATGTGGATTTGGTCAAGGGCGAAGGCGGCGTGAGGGGGCTGACCGAGGGCCTGGGCATGAGCGTTGCCCATGCTGCCGGCAACAAGTGCCTGCGCTGCTGGAAGTTCGACACAGCTGTTGGTGAAGACGGCCTGTGCCCGCGCTGTGCGAAAGTTCTTGGTTAATTTCAAATAAAGGGCTATGCCGCATGATGTTAAGCGCTGTTCCAGTGCTTAAGCCTGTAAAACAGGAACTGTGCGGTATTGCCATAGTATGATTTACAGCGGTGCTTTTGCGCTTTTATCAAGCCTTTGCACCGCTGTTTTTGTCAGGGCATTTTGCAGCGCTGCATTGGCCCGGACGACGGAGGCGTTTATGCTGGTTGGCATTTTATCCATTCTTGCTGCGGCAGGCCTGACGCTGGTTGACCAGCTGATCAAACTTTGGGCCACCGTGGAACTGCTGCCGGTTGGCAGCAAACCCTTTATCCCGCATGTGCTGGAATTTTATTACCTGCTCAATGATGGTATGTCGTTTTCCATGCTCAGCGGCAAGCGCACGCTGCTGGTGATCGTTACCGGTGTGATGCTGGCTGTGCTGGCCGGTATGCTGCTTTTGCGCAAAATGCCGCGTTTGGAGCGTGCTGCTTGGATTTTGGTCGTGGGCGGCGGTGTTGGCAACCTGATCGACCGTATCCGCACCGGCGTGGTGGTGGATTACCTGAACTGCCTGTTCATCAATTTCCCGGTGTTCAATTTTGCGGATGTCTGCATCTGTGTCGGCGTGGGCCTGCTGGTCCTCAGCCTGCTGCTGGATATGCGCCGCGAACAAAAAGCAAAACAGCAAAAGGGGAGTGCGCCCACAGATGGAACAGCGTGAACTGACCCTTGCGCCGGAAAGCGTTGGCCTGCGGCTGGACCGCTGGCTGGCGGAACAGTGCCCGGATCTTTCCCGCAGCCAGCTGCAAAACCTGATCGAAGCGGGCAGTGTGACCTGCAACGGCAGCCCCTTGAACAAAAAGGATAAGCTGAAAGCCGGGCAGACGATTCTGCTCACCCTGCCGGACCCGCAGCCCATCGAAGCCCAGCCCCAGAACATTCCGCTGGACATTGTGTATGAGGATGACAGCCTGCTGGTGGTCAACAAGCCCAAAGGCATGGTGGTGCACCCTGCGCCCGGCAACCCGGACGGCACCATGGTCAATGCACTGCTGTGGCACTGTGCGGGGCGGCTGTCCGGCATCGGCGGGGCCATCCGCCCCGGCATTGTGCATCGCATTGATAAGGATACCAGCGGCCTTTTGGTCGTTGCAAAAACGGACGCCGCCCACCAGGCACTGACCGAACAGATGAGCGTGCATTCTATCCATCGGGTGTACCACGCTGTGGTGTATGGCAACCTGAAAGAGGATACCGGCTTTGTGGAAGCCCCCATCGGCCGCGACCCTAAGGATCGCAAAAAGATGGCCGTGACCCAGCAGAACTCCAAATATGCCTACACCGGCTGGCAGGTGCTGGAACGGTTCGGCAACTTTACTTACATTGCATGCAAGCTTAAAACAGGCCGCACCCATCAAATTCGGGTGCATATGGCGTCCATTGGCCACCCGCTGGCTGGGGATGCCGTGTATGGGCCAAAAAATTGTATCCGCAGCCTGAACGGTCAGTGCCTGCACGCCAAGGAGCTTGGCTTTGTGCACCCCGCCACCGGGGAATGGATGCAGTTTGACAGCTCACTGCCTGACTGGTTTCAGGAATACTTAAGCCGTCTGAGAAAGGAAAGCCGCCATGGAGCGTTTGAGTGATTATCTGGTTTTTTGTGATATGGATAACACCCTGCTGACTGCAAAGGAGGGCATTCCCGCCTGCAACCGCAGCGTCATCCGGTTGTTTACCGCCATGGGTGGGCGTTTTACCGTCGCATCCGGCCGTCCGCCGGAGTCGATCCGCGCGGCGCTGGGCGATATTGAGCTTTCGCTGCCAGCAATCTCCTGCAATGGTTCGCTGCTGTATGATTTCCAGACCAACCGTGTGCTGCGTCGCTCCTGCCTGAATCAGGAACAGGCCGCTGCCGCCATTGCCGATATGCTGCAAAAATTCCCGAAGATTGGTGTAGAGGTCATGGCCGGTGCGGGGGAGATGTATGTTGTTCACGCCAGCAGCTATACCCACGCCCACCAGGTGGATGAACACATGGAAAGCGTGGCCTGCCCGCTGGAAAATGTGCCGGATGGCTGGCTGAAGGTGGTGTTTGCCGGGAACCCGGAAACTATCCGCAAAGCGGGACAGTACGCCAAAACGCGGTACTTTGGCCGGGATAATTACTTTTTGCCTACCAACCAGATCTATTTGGAAATTATGCCTTCCGGCATCAGCAAAGCAGCCGGAATGGAAGAGCTTTGCCATATCCTGAACGAGAACATCAAAAAAACCATCGTGATCGGTGACTATTATAATGATCTCGAAATTATGAAAAAAGCGGGCTATTCCGTGGCTGTGGCCAATGCGCCGTCCGAAGTAAAAGCAGCGGCCAACGAAGTGACCAACTGCGACTGCACCGGCGGCGCGGTGGGCGAGTTCCTTTACAAGCTGATCAGTAAGGTGGAGAGCGTATGAAACACAGGGAAAGTGAGCAGACACAGCTGAGAGTCAGCCGTTTACTGAACCGTGACAGTGTGATGCTGCATGCTGAGATGCCCAGTGTGCAGACGGCGCTGGAAACCTTGGTGGAACTTCAGGAGAGCAACGGCGTGATCACCAACGGTACTGCCTACTATAAAGCCGTGTGTGAGCGTGAACGCGCGGGCGGCACCACCGCCATTGGGGAAGGGCTTGCCATCCCGCATGCCTGCAATGCGGGCGTTGCTTCGCTTGGGCTGGCCGCGCTGACCCTTACCCGCGGGCTGGACTGGGGCGCAGCGGACGGCAAGCTGGTGGATATGATCTTTATGGTTGCGGTTCCGCCGGACCGCCAGAGCGACCACCTGTTGATTTTGGCTCGCCTTGTCAACCTGCTCAGCGACCACCGCCTGACGGAAAAACTGCGTATGGCGGATACGCGAGAGGCGTTTATCCGCATCCTGAACCAGACCGAAGCGGCAATCTTTGCATAAATGAGGCCAAAACGGCAAGGAACACAAAAGCAATCCAGCACCCGATTGCTGAAACAGAGAAAAATATCATTTTATAAGTCTTATTGATACTGCACACCCTGTGCGAATGCCCCAAAGGCAGAACGCAGGGTGTGCTTTTTTGTTAAAATTGTGCAAAATGTGGAAATTTAGTGCTCTAAAGCGCCGTGATTTGGCGGATTGTATCTTGCAGGGGAATACGATTGATGCTATACTTTAAATCACTAAATCGCTTTTCGGAGAGGACACCCACCCAAGGCTGTGCAGCATAGTGGATGCCGGTGAGCGATGCATAGATTTGGGAGGAAGATACCATGAAAAAAGCACTTTCTATTTTGACAGCCGGCTGCCTGGCTGTTTCCCTTGCTGCCTGTGGCAGCACTGCAGCAAGCTCTGCTGCATCGGCCGCGGACAGCACCGCTTCTTCTGCCGCAGAATCCACCGCCGCTTCCGATACCGCCGCTGCTGACGGCCAGACCTACAAGGTCGGCATCTGCCAGCTGGTGCAGCACGTTGCTTTGGACGCTGCAACCCAGGGGTTTAAGGATGCCCTGACCGAGCAGCTCGGCGATGCCGTTACCTTTGAGGAAAAGAACGCCCAGGGCGATTCCAACACCTGCAGCACCATCATCAATGGCTTTGTTTCTGATAATGTTGACCTGATCCTGGCCAACGCAACCCCCGCCCTGCAGGCTGCACAGGCCGGCACCAACACCATCCCGGTTCTGGGCACCTCTGTTACCGAGTACGGCGTGGCACTGGGTATTGATGACTTCGATGGCCTTGTCGGCACCAATATTTCCGGCACCAGCGACCTGGCTCCTCTGGATGAGCAGGCAGGAATCATCAAGGAACTGTTCCCCGATGCAAAGACCGTTGGTCTGCTGTATTGCAGCGCCGAAGCAAACAGCCAGTATCAGGTTGATACCGTAAAGGCCAGCTTGGAAGAACTGGGCTACACCTGCGAGTATTACGCATTCTCTGACTCCAACGATCTGGCCACCGTCTGCCAGAGCGCTGCCGATGCCAGCGATGTGATCTATGTTCCCACCGATAACACCGTTGCCAACAACACTGAGATCGTCAATAACATCTGCCAGCCCGCCGGTGTGCCTGTTGTTGCAGGCGAGGAAGGCATCATGAGCGGCTGTGGCGTTGCTACCCTGTCCATCAGCTACTATGACCTGGGCGTTGCTACCGGTAAGATGGCCGCCAAGATCCTGACCGGCGAAAGCAAGGTTGAGGAGATGCCCATTGAGTACGCTCCGGAGTTCACTAAGGAATACAACCCGACCATTGCCGAAGCTCTGGGCATCACCATCCCAGATGATTATGTGGCATACGAGGGCTAAACAGCCAGAACGGCCTGCTTTTTGATTTGATGCAGGTAACTTTAATACAAAAATCGCGGAAAAGGCTTTTCTTTCCCGCGATTTTTTGATATAATTAAAAAGACTATATCTTTTTTGAGGAGTTGACGATCTCTTGAACATTGCAACATTGTTCAATGCCATGCCGGGCGCATTGGCGCAGGGCCTGATTTGGGCCATTATGGCGATTGGCGTTTACCTTACCTTCCGCATCCTGGATGTTGCCGACCTGACGGTAGACGGCACCTTGGGCCTTGGCGGTGCGGTCTGCATCATGTGTATGATTTCCGGCATGAATGTCTGGCTGTCCCTGCTGCTGGCGTTTGGTGCTGGCCTGCTGGCTGGACTGGTGACCGGCCTGTTCCACACGTTTATGGGCATTCCGGCCATCCTTGCCGGTATCTTGACCCAGTTGTCCCTATATTCGGTCAACCTGAAAATCATGGGAAAAGCCAATCAGGCTATCAACGTGGACAAATATGACCTGCTGGTATCCCTGCGTTATATCAAAGGCGTTCCGTTTTACCGCAATACCATCCTGATCGTGGCCGTTCTTATGGTGGTTGTTATCGCTATTTTGTACTGGTTCTTCGGCACCGAGCTTGGCTGTTCCATCCGCGCTACCGGCTGCAACGCCAACATGGCGCGGGCGCAGGGCATCAACACTAATTTCAACATTGTGCTGGGCCTGATGCTCTCCAATGGTCTGGTGGCGTTCTCCGGTGCACTGCTCAGCCAGTACCAGGGCTTTGCTGATGTCCAGATGGGCCGCGGTGCTATCGTGATCGGCCTGGCTGCCGTTGTTATCGGTGAAGCCGTGTTCAGCAAGATTTTTCGCAACTTTGCGCTCAAGCTGCTCAGCGTTGGTATCGGCAGCGTCATCTACTACATTGTTATGCAGATCTGCATCTGGTTCAAGATCGATACCGACCTGCTCAAAATGCTCAGCGCCATCGTGGTCGCCATCTTCCTTGCGGTTCCATACTGGAAAGCAAAATACTTCACCCGCGTTGCGGTAAAGAAAGGCGGCAGCAGCAATGCTTGAGATCAAAAACGTTTACAAGACTTTTAACCCCGGTACGGTCAACCAGAAGGTTGCCCTGAATGATTTGAACCTGACACTGGAGGACGGCGATTTCGTCACCGTAATCGGCGGCAACGGTGCGGGCAAGTCCACCATGCTGAATGCTGTTGCCGGTGTATGGCCGGTGGATATGGGCAAGATCATTATTGATGGTAAGGATATCACCCGCCTGCCGGAGCACAAGCGCGCCGCTTACATTGGCCGTGTGTTCCAGGACCCCATGATGGGCACCGCCGCCACGATGCAGATTGATGAAAACCTGGCCCTGGCCGCCCGCCGCGGTGCGGGCCGCACCCTGCGCATTGGTATTACCAAAAAGGAAAATGCCGAGTACCACGAGCTGCTTAAAACCCTGGGCCTGGGCCTGGAGGACCGCATGACCAGCAAGGTCGGTCTGCTTTCCGGCGGCCAGCGCCAGGCAGTCACCCTGCTGATGGCGACCCTGAAAAAGCCCAAGCTGCTGCTGCTGGACGAGCACACCGCAGCCCTGGACCCCAAGACCGCCGTCAAGGTGCTGGAAATTTCCAACAAAATCGTGCAGGAAAACCACCTGACCACCCTGATGATCACCCATAATATGCGCGATGCCATCCGCTATGGCAACCGCCTGATCATGATGAACGAAGGCCATGTGATTTATGATGTGCGCGGCGAAGAAAAGACAAAGTTGGAAGTATCGGATCTGCTGCAGCGCTTTGAGCAGGCTGGCGGCGAAGCCAATGACCGCATGATCCTTTCCTGATAAGAGTGCGTACAGGATCGGATTTGGATAATTTTTATACCATTTAACTGCCGCTGTGGGCCGGATTTTACCGGTTTGCAGCGGCTTTTTTGTCTTTTGGAGCAGGAAAGAAGGGGCAAATTATCAAATTTCCGTGAAGTCATTTTCAAACCTTGACAGTTATGATATAATACAACTGTATATTATGACGGAATTGACAGACGGCAGAGTATCGGATCGTCTGTTTTCGGTTCCGTATACACCAAAAGAGAACATAAAGAACCCGGGAGAGTTCATTGTTTTCTCTGCATGGTATGCGGCCAAGGCTCTTAAAATGGATGTAAAGTGAGTGTGCTTTACACCGGGGGAGTAGCCATAAACAACGCGGCCGCAAGCGCCATGGGAAGTTATCAGGACTGTATAAAGGGAGCACCGCCTTTTCGCAGGAGGTATTTTGGATGCAGCGTTACGACGCCGTTTTATTTGATGTTGATGGAACATTGATCCATTCCCGGCCGGGCATTTTTAACTGCTTTGCCTATGCGTTCCGCAAAATGGGCCTTGCCCCGGATGCGATAGATTGTTCCCGCTACCTTGGCCCTCCGCTGCGCTGGAGCTTTGCCCAGCACTTTGCAACGGATGCCGAGGTGGAGCAGGCCGTGGAGTATTACCGCGTGCATTACGAGGAAGTTGGCAGCCACCAGTGCAGCCTGTTCCCCGGGGTGCGTCAGATGATGGATACCCTGAAAGATGCCGGACTGTACATGGCAACGGCAACCTGCAAACCGGTCGAAGTTGTAACACCTATCCTGAAAGAGCAGGGGCTGTTTGACTATTTTGACCGCATTGGCGGGGCCAGCATGGACGAAAGTGTGGACAACAAGACGGATGTGATCCGCCTTGTGCTGCAGGACCCACGCCTGGCGGGCAAACGCATCCTGATGGTGGGGGACCGCCAGGATGATATGCAGGGCGCAGTCAACAACCAGCTGCCCGCTGCTGCCGTGCTGTACGGCTATGGTAGCAGGGAAGAAATGGAACCCTGGAATCCGGTGCTGCTGGCGCAAAATTGTGAAGAACTGACCCAGTATATTCTGGGCTGAACCCCGCGCGGTGCAAAGCGCTGCCGGGCACAGCCCGCCGCCGGAACCAACCCGGCCCGCGGGCGCATCCTACATAAGGAACAAAGGGAGAAACGAACATTATGAGCCGCAAAACATCCGGCAGCCGGGCATCCTTCAGCCCAACCCAGCGCAAGGCATGTGCTGTTCTGGCAGTATGTGTACTGGCTGTCATCCTTACATTTATTGCATCCTGGGTTTTGCCGGGCAAGCTGTCGCTGGGCGGCAGCGGCCGCTATGACCCGCAGGCCTATCCGCTGGATACTTCGCTGGGGTCCGTGCTGGCCAAAACCTCTGATGCAGGCACCGATTATGTCTCCTCCACGCTGTTTGTGGGGGATCAGTTTGCCAAGTCCCTGTATGACGATAAAGTCATCACGCTGGATCAGTTTGCAGGCAAGGACGGCCTGACCGTCAGCTCATTGCTGAACGATGCCTGCGTTTACTTTGCGGGGGATTCCAGCGCCTATACCGTCCCGCAGGCGGTATCCAAAATGAAACCCCGCCGCGTGGTCATGCTGCTGGGCAGCAACGATCTGGACGGCAGCCTTTCCTATGATAATTTTGCCCGTAACTATAAGCAGGCTGTCATCGCAATTACCGGTGCGTACCAGTACTGCGATGTCATTGTCTGTGCCATTCCGCCTGTGGCAAAAAAAGCATCTGATGCCGCCAAAACGCAGCTGATGATCGACCAGTTCAACCAGGAATTGGCCAAGATGTGCAATGATGAAGGCTATAAATACCTGAACTTGGCCGAAGCACTGAAAGACAGCAACAGCGGCTATGCCGAAGCAGCCTATTTGAACAACAAACAGAATGGCTTCAGCACATCCGGCGCGAATGTGGTGCTGAACTACCTGCGCAATCATGCTTACGATACTGCGGATACCCGCCCCAACACGGATGATATTCCGCAGCGTACTGAGCAGGCTGGCGGCAGCGCAGCCGCCACGGAGCCTACGCCTTCGGCGACCCCTACAATGTTCAAATTGCAATACTTGGTGGAAGAAGGCAAAGGCACCCTGCAGGGCAATGACCAGAGCGGCGTAACTTCCATCGAGATGGACGCAGCCGAAAAGCAGACCGTGACCATTACCGCTGTGGCGGCGGACGGCTATACGTTCTATAAGTGGAGCGATGGCCTGACCACCGCTACCCGTGTGGACAGCGCGACCAAGGATATTTCCGTGACGGCAATGTTCAACGATGCCCGTGTGCAGATCAACCTGGATCAGGGCGAAAGCACCATCAAGCAGGGTGAATCCCTGACCATCAACGCCAGTGTCACCTTGGGCGGTAAGAGCTATGATAACAGCGGTGTGCAGTGGTCGGTCAACGATGACCTGATGCAGAATGGCGCCAGTTATACCTTTACGCCGAATGCCACCGGAGATTACCGCATCAAGGCCGGGCTGGAAGTCAACGGTACCTATACTTCGCAGGAACTGATGGTGCATGTGCAGGCACCGGCTACCACCGTCAACATCACCGGTGTCAGCTCCATGCCGGCAGGCAGTACCACAACGCTGCAGGCCAACGTAAGCAATCCTTCGGGGGATACCACCTGGACCTGCGCCCAGAAGCCGCAGTGGAGTGCAACCGGCGATAACGTGCAGTTCAGCGCGGATACCGTTGGCAGCTATACCGTGCGTGCTGCCAACAATGGTCAGTATGCAGAGCTTGTCATCAACGTAACGGAACCCCTTTCGGACCCCACGGTAACCCCGGAACCAAGTGATTCGGGCGATCAGTTCCCGTTCTTCCCCTTTGGCGACGGAGACTGATTGCAGTCACACAGCGCCTGCCCCCGGCATAGCATAAGCCGGGAGGTGATCACATGTTTATCTTTGACTGCGAGGCTGGCTATCAGCCGGATAACGGCCAGAACGATGTGACCGACGGCAGTGTGGAAAACTATGATTTTGACTGGGGCCAGCCCCTTGACGCAGAACCCCTTGACGATGCCCTGACGGACGATGAACGGACGGAAGCACAGCACACGGAGTAATTGTTTTGGCGGCAGGGCAGCACCTCGGCAGATATCCGGCAAGAGTAGACCGGAAAAAAGGAATAAATCTATGGCAAATTATACTTGTCTTTTACTGGATGTGGATAACACCCTGCTGGATTTTAACGCAGCGGAGCGTGCTGCGGTCGGCATTACGTTAGAGCATTACGGCATGCCCAACGGCCCCGAAGCATTGGAAACCTACCACCAGATCAACCGACAGCTGTGGGACAGCCTTGCCAAAGGCGAGCTGAACCGCAGCAAGCTGTTTGCGGTGCGGTTTGGCCGCGTGATGCAGGCTCTTGGCACACCGGAAGCCGGCAACGCCCGTGAGATGAACGACTTTTATGAGAACGAGCTGGCCAACCATGCGGATCTGATGCCCGGTGCGCTGACCGCTCTGGAAGAACTGGGCGAAGTTGCTACCCTGGCAATCGTTTCCAACGGTGCTACCCAGGTACAGGAATCCCGCATTGCGGCATCCGGCATTGGCCGCTTTATGGATGGTGTGTATATCTCGGAAAAAGTGGGTGCGGCAAAGCCTTCGCCCAAGCTGCTGGACTATGCCATCCGGGACCTGGGGTTGACCAACCGCAGCCGTGTGCTGATGGTGGGGGACGACCTGCTGGCCGATATCAAGGGCGGTATCAACGCGGGGATCGATACCTGCTGGGTCAACTTTGCCAACGAGGAAAATAAAACCGGCATCCAGCCCAAATATACGGTGCACAGCTATGAAGAGCTGTACCGCGTTGTAATGGAGCCGGAAGAACTGGAAAATGTCGGCGTGCGCAACCGTCGGCATATGAACGAGGGCTGAAACAGACCAATGGAATGTGCCGCTGCCGGGGTAAAGAACTGAGCAGCGGCATATTTTCGGGTTTGATGCGCCCTTTGGTGGAAGAGTAAAACAAACTGGCTGCTGCTTTAATGTGAATCTGAAAACAAAGAGCATGACGGATATTTCGCAAATACAAGCAGGATTTAAGGCTTTTTAATGCAAAATCCTGCTGTGTTTGTAGAAATAGGGCAATACCGCATAATTCTAAGTGCCGATACGGCGAGCGAGGTGCGGCAGAT
>ERZ506896.953-NODE-953-length-17056-cov-4.699547_pt1 | contig 17056 bp, 15 predicted proteins | sample MGYA00513176_ERZ506896 | MGnify/ENA metagenome assembly ERZ506896
ACGATTTGGCAGCCACGGAGCACTGTTTACATAAAAATACCAGCGGATCGCGTCAGCGCCGTATTTTTCAAGTGCATCAAACGGGTCAACTGCATTTCCCTTGGACTTACTCATTTTCTGTCCGTTTTCATCCTGAACATGCCCCAGAACGATAACGTTCTTATAAGGCGCCTCGTTGAAAATAAGGGTTGAAATCGCAAGGAGAGAATAGAACCATCCACGTGTCTGGTCTACCGCCTCGGAAATAAATGCTGCCGGGAACTGTTTCTCGAACAATTCTTTATTTTCAAATGGATAGTGAAGCTGTGCGAACGGCATAGATCCACTGTCAAACCAGCAGTCAATAACTTCCGGTACACGATGCATCGGTTTACCGCATTTCGGACAGCGAATAGTCACTTCATCGATGTATGGACGGTGAAGCTCAATATCATCCGGACAATTATCAGACATTTCCTTCAGCTCTTCGATACTTCCGATGGAATGCTGATGTCCGCATTCGCACTCCCAGATGTTCAGAGGAGTTCCCCAGTAACGGTTACGGCTGATACCCCAGTCCTGTACATTTTCCAGCCAGTCGCCGAAACGTCCTTTACCAATGCTCTCCGGAATCCAGTTAATCGTGTTGTTATTTGCGATCAGGTCGTCTTTTACCGCTGTCATATTGATAAACCATGACTCACGTGCGTAGTAGATAAGCGGAGTATCACATCTCCAGCAGTGAGGATAGCTATGCTCAAAGTTCGGAGCCTCAAAGAGAAGTTCTCTTTCTTCAAGATCCTTTAACACCTCCGGGTCTGCCTTCTTAACAAACATACCGGCAAATGGAGTTGTCTCACCCATATTACCCTTTTCGTCAACTAACTGAACGAACGGCATGTCGTATTTGCGTCCAACCTTCGCATCATCTTCACCAAATGCAGGCGCAATATGAACGACACCGGTACCATCTGTCAGTGTTACATATGTGTCACATGTAATAAAGAATGCTTTCTTATGCTGTTTGTCTGCACAGTCTGCCGCACACTGGTATAATGGCTCATATTCTTTATATTCCAGATCTTTACCTTTATATGTCTCCAGAACTTCATATGCAGGAACCTCTTCCCCGTCTTCTGTCTTCTGTGCAAGCTTGCCAAGAACCGTATCAAGAAGCGCACACGCCATGTAATAAACATATCCATCTGCTGCCTTAACTTTCGCATAATCCTCTTCCGGATTTACACAAAGACCAATGTTAGACGGCAATGTCCATGGTGTGGTTGTCCATGCAAGGAAATACGCATCTTCACCCACAACCTTAAATCTTACGATTGCAGAACGCTCTTTGACATCCTTATATCCCTGCGCAACCTCCTGTGCAGAAAGCGGAGTTCCGCAACGCGGACAGTAGGGCACAATCTTAAATCCTTTATAGAGAAGACCTTTGTCCCAGATTTTTTTGAGCGCCCACCACTCAGACTCGATAAATTCATTGTGGTAAGTAACATAAGGATTCTCCATATCCGCCCAGAAACCAACGGTGCTTGAGAAATCTTCCCACATACCTTTGTATTTCCATACGCTTTCTTTACACTTATCGATAAATGGCTCCAGACCATATTCTTCAATCTGATCTTTTCCATCAAGTCCAAGCGCTTTCTCAACCTCAAGCTCAACCGGAAGACCGTGAGTATCCCATCCGGCTTTTCTTGGAACCTCATAACCCTTCATTGTACGGTATCTCGGAATCATATCCTTAATCACACGTGTAAGCACATGACCGATGTGCGGCTTACCATTTGCTGTCGGAGGGCCGTCATAGAACATATACATCTCATTGCCTTCCCGCTGCTTCATACTTTTTTCAAAAATATCGTTTTCTGCCCAGAACTTTTCTGTAGCTTTCTCTCTGTCAACAAAATTCAGATCTGTTGAAACCTTCTTATACATAAAACTCCTCCTTTGGGGACGTGTACAAATGAAAAAAACTCCGTCCCAAATTAAAAATACCCTGTCCCTTGTGGAATCCCTCTGTTATCCACACAGTTATCCCATACGCAAGGAACATAAAAAGCTCCCGTCCTGAATAGGACGGGAGCATTACTCACGTTTATATACCACCTAAACATACTATCATATGTCTTTCCTGTAACGGGGAAATTCCGGCAGAACCTACTGGGGAAAACCGGGATCATTCCATGATGTTCCTTTCAGTGTCTGCAGCTCAGAAGTGATATTCAGATATATCTTACTCATACCGGTCTTTCACCATCTCCGGCTCGCTGAAATTTTCTTACATATCTTACTGTCTTCGTCATCGTTTTTTTCTTTATGCACGATATATTATAGTAAAAATTTCCTTGATTCGTCAAGCATTTTTTTATTTTTTCCGCCTCTGACCTTGCTGATCCTGCCTGCGCTTCTTTTGACCCTTGCTGCGCCTGCGTTTTCTCTTCAACTTTTTTTGGTACTGTACTAACCGGACTATGAACAACAGGATCAACAGCAGCAATATTATGATAAACACGTTGACCAGCATTTGTCTGAGGCTCTTCTTGCCGGACTTATCCGTCTCATTATCAGAGGCTTTCTCCTGCTTCTTAATATCCGGGCTATGCTCTTTTTTATATTTTTCGCTTACTTTCGCTTTGGCCGAGCCCACAAAATTTCCTTCATAAGTGTAGGTTAAGACTGCCGTGTCTTTCTCTTTTTCATCAACCTTCATTTCCATGTCGAGATCCGATAATTCTACACCCTTGGGAACAACCACATATCCACAGTTCTCCCTGCTTTCATCCTCCAGAATCTCACTGATGTCTTCGCTTGTCTCCTGACCTTTTAGTTCGATCTTTTCGAAATTGTCAAAAGCATAGCACGATCTAAAAAAATTCCGGATACTTGAAAAGCTCCCGTCCAATAAGCGCCATATCTCTTGCGCTTGTATAGTGATTCTCATCGTGAAGACCATTGGCATTGACAAAATTAGAATTACTTCCTCCAAGCTCTTTACAGCGGACATTCATCTGCTCAATAAACCACTGGTAATCATTCCCTGCATTTTTTCCTACATTTTCCGCCACTGCATACGCAGCCTCACCGTAAGTTCCCGGACCCTGCGGCCATCCTTTTATATCGTTGGTCGCTATGGGCATATCGTAATACTTTTGCAGCTGCTGTGTCTGAAAAGCCTGCAGCTCCTCTTTCGTTAAATCCGCCGGCGGCTGTTCCTCCGGCGTTATCTGCGGAGCAGCATTGGCTGTCATACTCATTCCCAGACAAAGTGCCACAATCAGCATCACTGATAATAAACGTTTCTTCATATTTTTATCCTCAATCACTCTCCCAAATTCATACCCTTATCATACCACATTTATATTATATTTGCGTTTACATTTTTTACTCACTCCCGCTCTCTTCTCCTGCATATAATGCGGGAAAATCCTTGTCCTTACCACCTTACCCATAAAAAATATAATACATAAATATTACAGGGTACCATAGACAGGTACAATCACCCATCTACAATACCCTGTAGTTGAAACGCTTATGTTTCTATTTTGCTTTTTTATTCTTATCTTATGCCTATCTATATTTTCAGAAAAAAGAAAACATCAATTATACAACTGCTTTTCCATTACATTTACGTGTATCTTTTGTTTGACTGAAAAATTTTTGGAATATCTGACCGAATGGTCTTGATGTTTAGAACGATATAAAATCTACCAGAATTTTCAGATAGAACAAGTATAATATGTTCTTGCCGGAAAAGCAAGCGGAACTGCGATGTAAGATAGATCTGAAGTAAGATACTAAAGCGAAATCTAAGTAACGCAAAAAGTAAAGATCATAGATTGGACGGGTGGCGTGCTTTCCGCGATATAGCGCAAAAAAACCGCCGCCAGCAGATTTCTCTGCCGACGGCGGGTCTTCATTTTAAATCGTTTCGCTTTCACTATCCATCTGTGCTGTATCGTCTGCATACAACTCAGCGATCTGATCCTCCAGATCCTTTTCTTGCTTTTTCATGTCATGACGTTTCCAGGCAAACACCACAATAATAACAATTAACACAATCAGTGCAAGAAGATCCCACCAGCAAAAGCCTAATGTTGTATGTTCTAATATATATGACATATCTACTCCTCCTTCTTGTTATTATGCGTTTGTGGAACTTTCATTCCATTCATCAAATTCTTTCTGCATAGCTTCCAGCTTCTCTTGTCTTTCCTCATCGAAATCTTTCTCACGTTTCTTCTGATTATGGGTATGCACAATCACCATTACGATTATAATCACTCCTACCAGAAGCGCCGGCAGATCCCAGAAGTGTAAGCCTAAACTATTGTGTACAAAATAGTAAAAATTATACAACATATCGATTACCTCCTTCTTAAACTATCTAGATCAAATCTATCTCTTTACTCTGCCGCTTCCTGCTGTTCTCTCTTGAGCTTCTCTGTCTCAAGTTCTTCTGCAAGTTCAGCAATTCTCTCCTGCCGTTTCTTCATGCTTCTTGTGTATGCTGCATATACAATCATAGCTGCTAACATTAATAAGAAGTGTAATATACAGCACTCGTGATCATCAAGATCTCGTTTTGCTAACGGTACGTCTTCTTCCACTACCGGAACAACTTCAACATCGCCGTCTTCGTTCGCTCTAACCTCTGCTCCAACCGGTGTTCCATCTGCCGGCGCTGCTGTTGTGCCTCCGCCTGGTGTAGCCGGTGTGGTCGGTGTAGCTGGTGTGGTTGGTGTGGTCGGTGTGGTCGGTGTGGTCGGTGTCGGGATTGCTGTGTAAACTACAGTCACTACAACATCTCTTGCCGGCATACCTTCTGCTCCTGTTCTTACGAATGCGTAGTTCGGTGTGTATCCGTTAATGGTCGGTGATGTATAACCATATGACTCACCTTCCAGATACTGTGCTCTTACGCTTGGAGCTGCTGTACCGCCTGCCGCGTATACATAGTTGATTGTCAGGTTATACAGGTTTTCTACATCTGCCTGGTCTGTCGTGCTTGGTTCTGTTGGGTCTGTTTCATTAGAATCTCCAACTGCACTGTTGATGATTCTATTTCCTGCATCCGCTCTTGTTACTACATATGAGCAGTTCAAAGTAACTGTCTTACCAGGAGCGATAGATCCAATTGTTGCTTCGTTACCGTTAAATGTCACACCTTCGTGTTCTTCAAATGTTACCGCTCCGGCTGCATTCTGAAGATTATCTGTTACCTTTACATTATGAAGTGTTACGTTACCTGTGTTCGCTACGTCAATCCTATAAGTAATGGTATTACCAACTCTGTAAACCGTGTTTGTAGATGTCATTGTCTTGTTGACACTCATATTCGGAGCAGGATCTTCTGTCTCATCTGTTGTCTTTCCATCTTCTACTTCCGGATCCGGGTTCTTTGGATCTGTCGTTGTTCCGTCAGCAGTTGCTACGTTTACAACGCTTCCCTTATGAATATCGTCTTCTTTCACTACATACTCCGCTGTAACTTCATGTGTAGCATTCGGTTCAAGACTTCCAATCTTCCATGTGTCCCCAGTAAGTTCATCTGTTACAACTACATTATTAACTGTTATATTTCCGTCATTTTTCGCTGTAATCTTATAAGTAATTGTCTCACCAAGAGCATATCCGTTCGCGCCTTTTGGAGTACTTGTTGTTTCTTTGATTACTGTAATATGACCTTTCGGATCTTCTAAGTCTTCTACTGTGTCAGTATTCTCATAATCCTTTTCGCCATCAAACTTAGCTGTTACTTTGTTTGTAAAGGTTCCTTTTAAAATGTCTTTTTCTGTTACTTTGTAGGTTGCTTTTGTTTCTACTGTAGCTCCCGGAGCAACATTTTCAAATACAGACTTGCCTGTGATTGTTACACCTTCCTGTTCAACAACTGTAATTGTCTTTGGCTCATCATAAATGTTTGCAACTTTAATTGTAAACGTTATTGTGTCTCCAAGTCCATATTCTTTGTTATCGTGAGTCTTGGTTACTACATTATCAGGATCAACCGGATCAATAAATGTACCGTCTGTTACTTCTAATGTTCCTAATATCTCATTCTGTAACCTGTAGTTATTACGTTTTGCCGTTCCATTCCACCTAATTCTATAACTGTTCTCAGAAGTTCCAACATAAATCTGGCTTCCTGTCACTCTAAACGTATATGTTTCTCCATCTACAATTCCTTCTACCTTATATCCGTCTTTCTTCGTCAGCGCTGTTCCGTCATATTTTTTCGTTGCGCTTCCTGTTGTAACCGTATATGGTCTTCTTGTAATTTTATACGTTCTTGTAACTGTACCTGTGTAGTTGCCTTTTCCAGTGATCGTTACTGTAATTTCTCCTGTTACATTTGTGAAATCAGTTGTATCATAAGTTACTGTATAATCCGTATCTTTCACAAGTGTCTTTTCACCATCTTTTACTGTTGGCTCCCACTGATGTACTTCACCATCATATACTTTATCCTTTGGATCATTTACGTTAATATCTGCTCCAGTTTCAATACTCTTTGCTGTAACTTCCAATATTCCGATGGTTCCCTTTTGAACGGTATAGTTCTTCTCCTTAGCTGTTGTATTTTCTGACTTCCAGTTAACAACGTATTCATTATCCGTCTTTCCTACCTCTGTAATAGTTCCTGTATTTGTTACATCCAGTGTTTCATTTTTTACAAGTCCAATTACTTCATTCTTCGGATTTGTAAGTGGAGTTCCATCATAGGTCTTCGTTCCACCTTCTGTTGAAATGGTAAGTGTCGCCGGTAAAATTGTTACGGTAGATTCGCCTGTAATCTCTTTGTAATTCTTTCTTGTGATCTTATATTTCACAATCACTGCACCGTCTGTTACATCCGTATAGCTGTTCTCATTTAAGTACTCTATAGTTGCATCTTCCGGTGCTGTTACTTTGATTCCATGAGGCTTACCATCGTATGTTCCTACATATGGTTCTACAGTCACTTCATACTCTGCCGCTATAACTTCCAATATTCCGATAGATCCATCTTCAACTTTATAGTTTCTTTCCTGAGCTGTTGTATCACCTGAATTCCAGTTAATAACGTATTTATTATCTGTCGTTCCTACCTCTGTGATGGTTCCTGTATTTGTTACATCCAGTTTTTCATCCTTTACAAGACCAATCACTTCATTCTCTGAATTGGTAAGTGGAGTTCCATCATAGGTCTTCGTTCCACCTTCTGTTGAAATAGTAAGCGTTGCCGGTGTGATCTGATACGTTTTCGTAACTGTTCCTGTGTAGTTGCCTTTTCCGGTGATCGTTACTGTAATTTCTCCTGTTACATTTGTGAAATCAGTTGTATCATAAGTTACTGTATAATCCGTATCTTTCACAAGTGTCTTTTCACCATCTTTTACTGTCGGCTCCCATTGATGTGCTTCACCATCATACACTTTATCCTTTGGATCATCTACCTTAACATTTGTTCCAGTTTCAATACTCTTTGCTGTAACTTCCAAGCTTCCAAGCTTATCTGTCCCATGTGTGTAGTTAGACTCTTTTGCTGTTCCACCCCACTTAATTTCATATGTGTTATCAGATGTTCCAACATTTGTCTGAGTTCCTGTAATTTCAAAGGTATACGTCTCACCTTCTACGATTCCTTCTACTTTATATCCGTCTTTCTTCGTCAGTGCTGTTCCGTCATATTCTTTCGTTGCACTTCCTGTTGTAACGGTATATTCTTTCGGATTAATTACTAAGGAACCATCATTTACAATCACTTCTACGTTAGAGTAATTGTCTACTGTAACATTAAAGCTGTCCTTAGTTAAGCCCATCTGATACGTTCCAGCATCTCTTCCCGTTGCCTCAGCTTTTACGTTATCTTTCAAAGAAACATGGACGCTATCCTCAGCTATACCCTTTAGACATTCTACCGTATATCCACTAGCTACCTTGTCTGTTCCGTCATACGTTTCGATCTTGGTATTTCCATTAATAGTGATTATTACCTTCTCTGTATTAGGCGTAATCTCAAGCCAACCGTCATCTACCTTCGTAATTCTGACAGTATATCTATCACTTCTTACTGAAAACTTAGTTAAATCAAGTCCCATAGGATATATTCCAACATCTGTTCCAGCCGCTCTAGCATTTCCACTATAGTTAACCGTAATATCATCTGGATTCACACCTGCTGGGTAGTTTACGGTATAGCCTGTAACTTCCTGTTCACTTCCATTATATGGTACAGTCTTTGTATTTCCTGTAATTGTAATGTCTAATGGCTCTTTAACCTTTAAGTAACCGTCTAAATGCCACGTTGTGCCGTTTGCCAGAGGATCATTACCATTATAGTCTGATGCCCCGGCAGCATCGTGCAATCCGTATCTTTGACCATTACTATCGGTTGTATTCCAGTTAATACTTTCCCAATCTACAACAAGACCGCCTTGGTCACGTCCTGTGAAACGTGTTACGCCCGCGCCACCCTTAATCGCATCTATTACTTTTTGACGGGTATCCATATCTTGATATCCCGCACCGATTGTCGCTTCAGGAATTCCTTCTACATCAACATAACCGATTGTATACCAACCTTGCGCGTTCACTTTCCATCCATTTGGCACACTGGACATCTTCATATAGATATATACTCTCCGGGTTCCTGTTGGCTGCGGGTCGGTCTCTGAACCGGTTACCTGTACTGTAAAGGTCTCTGTTATAAGTTCATGATTCTTATTACCTTCATGATCTTTCTTACAATACGTGTGAGTAATCGTAACTGTTCCTGCTTTCTTTCCAGTAACCCTTACCTTTCTTTTATCCCAGGACACGGTTGCTATACTAGTGTCACTAGACTCCCATTTATGTCTATACTCACAATCTACGTTCTTTTTCCCTTCAAACTGTACCGTCTTTCCAGCCTCAACCGTATAATCTGTTGCTTTAGCCGCACGAGACATTGGCGCTTTCGATAACTCGGTCTCTTCTTCCGGCGTCTCATCTTCCGGTGTCTCTTCTTCTACCTCAGCTTCGTCCGTCCCTTTCTCCGGAACTTCCTTATACATAATCGTGAGTTCTTTATTCTCCTTGATTACCATTTTATAGGAAGAAACATTTCCGCTTACATTTGTCGGAGCGATTTCAGCACCATTCTGATCTTTTACGCTGTCAACTAAATAGTTTCCTTTGATTTCTATCTCAAAATAGAGAGTAGTTCCTTCTGGTACCTCTTCCACATACTTTCCATTTGTGTATGTAACGTCCTTCTTGTCGGAACCTTCTGTCCATACACGAAGTGTGCCGCCTTCTACTGCCGGTCTGTGGAATACTGCCTGGTAGACATTCTCTTTATTCTCAGACGGAACAACATCCACCTTCTGACCAAGAGATACCTCTCCTGCTTTCTCTTTCGGTGTCTCCGGCGCTGCTTCTTCTGAAGCCTCTTCCTTCTTCGGAATCACAATCTCCTGCTTCTCTTCCACAGGTTCTTGTTGCAGCTGTTCATCCTCTCCACCTGCTTCATCCTCTCCCCCTGCTTCATCTGCGACAGCCTGTGCACTTTCCTGTGTTACTTGAGTCTCTTCTCCGTCGGTTGCCGCAAGGAAACCGTCAGCATGTGCCAGGCATGTTCCTGATACCATTGCTACTGCAAGTATTAAAGCCAGCCATCGCTTCACATTCTTTTTCATGTTTGCCCTCTCCTTTCATAGACTTTCGTCAAATTTCTTTTTCTGACTACTATTCAATTCTATTTCATTGTTTATTAACCAAGAAAGATGCCCTATAAAAAGGCATAGAAATCCTTCTCATATAATATAAGTGTGCCTGACGCACAAAAAAGGTTCACTTTTTTTACAATTTTTTTAAAAAATAGTATATATGACCTGCACGTATAACTATTCTTTGAAAAAACAGTGTTTTTCTTTGTTTCATATGTTATAATTAAGAATAGTTTATTGCATACATGAGGAGGAAACTGATCATGAAAAAATTTGATATCTTTAAAACAATACAGTTAATTATTTTTGTTTTGCTGACAGGTATTGCCCTGTACATCATATTTACAGATCACGAGCTTTACCGGCTCATTGCCTCAAATCCGCATATCCGGGTGCTGTGTATCTTATTATGGGCAGCGTGCGGCATCTCTTTCCTCTTTATTTTCCTTGACTTTACTTTATATTCTACGCTCAAGAAAGATTACAAGGAACTGGACTATGCGGTATCCTCCGACCCGGTTGCAGGAATCGCCAACCGCTTCAGCTGTGATGCTGTGATTGAGAAATATCTGGACAAACCGCTTCCTTCAGACCTCGGAAGCGTTATGTTTGAACTGTCCAACATTTATGATATTAATAAAACATACGGACATCTTGAAGGAAATAACCTGATTCGCGAATTTTCAGGTATTCTTCAGCGCGCTTCTACAGGCTATGCTTTCGTAGGGCGCAATGGAGGAAATAAATTTCTTGCTATTATAGAGAAATGTGATCAGGAGAAACTTAATGATTTCTTAAAACGTGTAGACGATCGTTTGGAAATACATAATCAGAATGCAGAACAGCCTCCGATTTTCATCAAATACGGGATTGCATTTAACGAAGGCCCTGATATTAACTCTGTAACTCAATTGATCGCTCTCTCTAACGAACGTATTTCTTAAAAAGGGGAGAATTGTGCCATGGAAGCTCTCGATTATAAGCATATCGCCAATCTGGTATCCCGCGCCCAGTCTGGTGACAGCAACGCTTTCGCAGAATTGTACGCCGCCACCTATCAGAGACAGTATCTTTACGCCTACCGCTATCTGAAAGACGAATTTCTGGCTCAGGACGCACTTCAGGAAACCTATATTCTGGCGCTTAAAAACTTAATAAAGCTAAAAGATCCCACTCTGGTCATCTCATGGCTGAACCAGATTAATTTCCGTGTGTGCTACAACCTTCACAAAAAGCAGCAGCGTTATAATCATGAGATGAATATAGATGAGAATGTACTTCTGAACGTGGATGCAGATACGGAAGGTACTGAATTTGGCTCTTCGACAGAAGACGCCGTAATTAAGATAGCTTCTAACGAATATCTGATGAACCAGATTCTGAAGCTTCCTTTTACAGAATCTCAGGTCATTATCATGAAATACTATCAGGACTTGAAACTCAATGAAATTGCACAGCTTATGGACATCAGCCGAAGTTCTGTGAAGCGGTATCTTGCTTCCGGGCGTGAACATCTGGCAAAAGTTTTACAGCAGGATTAGGAGGTGCATTTTACTATGACTTTTTTTAAAAAATCAAAAGAACCAAAACCGGGGCTTGACCTTGATCAGGCATGTAAGATTCTTGAACAGGTATTTGAAGCCAATAATATAGAACCGAACTCCATTCCTCTGGAAGTATTAACCGCTTACAGCAATTACCGGAAGGAACGTTTTTCCCTGCAAAGACTGATCCTTGTGATCATCCTTGTATTATTTCTCATGCTTCCCTTCCTGTTCATTCCGTCAAACTTTGATATTGCGCTTAACGGAGAGGATTCTGTGACGAATCCAACCTACACCCTGAGGGTAACCTCTCCGATGTTGGTGGAACGTGTGAATGCTTCGATTGACGGACACAATGTTCCTGTATATGAGACAGATTCCCGTATTTACTCTATCGAACCTACAATGAATGGACGAATGGAAGTCACTGTAACTTTGATGAACCGTCAGCAGTCTACAAGGTACGTGGATGTAAAGAATGTAGACTTAGAAGCGCCTGTTGTTGTTTCCAATGACATAGATGAAGAAAATATTTATCTATATGTATCTGACGCAGGAACCGGAGTTGATTACGAACATGTTGCGGGCATTGATGCAAACGGTCGAGTCGTGAAACCATTATCCTATGATGAGGAAAGTGGCTGCATCGTATTTTCATACCCGGAAAACTCGTTGAACGTTTATATTTCAGACTTTGCAGAAAACAAGCTGCAGCTTGTTCTTAGTTTAAAATAAGAAGTAATAATAAAATGATAAAGGAGGCTGTAAAAATGTATAAAAACACGCGCATTTGCTGTGCATTGTTTATGTTATTCTTTGCAGTCTCTTTTTTGTCCGGCTGTAAGAGTGAAGCAGGCGGGAAAAATCATAGTGATGAACAGCGCGTAACAGCTACGGAATATCTTGTTCCTTCTGCTTCCGGCACCGTAGCTTATGAGGGAAACGGCATTATCATAGATGCGTCCAACACTTCTGAGGGGTACGTAATGGTGAAATACACCGGCTCTGCCGACAAGGTAAAGCTGCAGATTACTGTGCCGGATTCTACCGTGTACAGCTACAATTTAAGGCCCGGAGATTTTGAGACATTTCCCCTTTCTGCCGGAGACGGAAACTATCAGATCGCAGTACTGGAACATGCCTGTGACGACCTGTACGCCATTGCATTTTCACAAGATATCGAAGTGACGATAAGTGATGAATTCAAACCTTTTCTATATCCGAATCAATATGTCTGGTATACTCCGGACAGCGAAGCGGTTGCCTTTGGCGCGGAGATTTCTGACAAATCTTCCAATGACTTAGACTATGTAGAACAGGTATATCGTTATGTCATCGAAAATATTACATACGATGATGCGCTTGCAGCTAATGTGCAGGCAGACTATCTCCCTGTCATTGACAATACACTGAAAGAGGGAAAGGGAATCTGCTTTGATTATGCTTCCCTCATGGCCGCCATGTTCCGTTCCCAGAATATCCCTACCAAGCTGGTGGTCGGATATTCCGGTGATGCTTATCATGCGTGGATCAGTGTATATCTCAAGGAAACCGGTTGGGTGAACGATATCATCAAATTTGATGGCAAGAGCTGGGCTTTGATGGATCCCACACTTGCTGCGAACAACAGTAACTCGTCTGTCAAAGAGTATATCGGCGACGGAAGCAACTATACAGTAAAATATTCTTACTAACAGGAGGACAATTATGAGACCTTTTTCCAATATGGAATTATCTTCTTTCTGCGGACAGATGGCTCTGATCCTGAAATCAGGCATTTCTTCCACGGAAGGGCTTACGATTATGCTGGAGGACGCGGCTCCCGGAGATGAAAGAACGGTACTGGAGGATTTAAACTCCAATATGCAGGAAACCGGCAGTCTCTTCCTTGCTTTGGAGCACGCCGGAATGTTTCCGTCTTATATGCTTCACATGGTGGAGATCGGCGAAGAGACCGGAACTCTGGACGAAGTCATGGAGTCTCTGCAAAATCATTATGAGCGTGAAGAAGCCATTAGCAGAAGTATCCGCAATTCCATCACATATCCTATGATCATGACCGGAATGATGGCGGTTGTCGTTATCGTTCTGCTTGTAAAGGTTATGCCGATCTTCAATCAGGTATTTATCCAGTTGGGAACGGAAATGACTGGTTTTTCACGGGTGCTGATGAATGTCGGAACAACGATCGGCCGCTATTCCGTTGTATTTGTAGTGATCCTTCTGCTGATCACAGCCTTTGCTCTTTATGGCACCCGCACTGCTTCCGGCAGAAATATACTTCGCGCACTTGGCGGTAAATTCCGCTTTACAAGAACGATTCGTGATGAATTATCTACCTGCCGTTTTGCAAGCGGCATGGCGCTGGCGCTTCGAAGCGGGCTGAATCCGGAACGGAGCATGGAGCTTGTTGCTTCTCTAAATGATGATCCTTTGTTTCAGAAGAAGCTTGAATTATGCGAAAAGGAGCTGTCGGAAGGAAAGGATCTGACAGATGCTTTCCTAACGGCAGGTATTTTCGGCGGTGTGTATGCGCGCATGGCCTCCATCGGCTCTAAAGTCGGTTCTATGGATCAGGTCATGGAGCAGATCGCAGAGCTTTACCAGGAGGACATTGATACAAGAATGAATAATCTTCTGGCGGTTCTGGAACCAACACTGGTCGTTATGTTGTCATTGATCGTCGGCGTAATTCTTCTTTCGGTTATGTTGCCGCTTATGGGAATTATGTCCAATATTTAAAAGAAAGGATTTGAGGATATGAATCGTTTTGGATATGGAAGACAATCGCATCGGACGTCAAGGTTTGTCCTCTCCGTCTGCGTATTTCTGTTCATTTTCTTCCTGTTTATTCAAGGGATCTCTTCTCTTTCAACAGGCACGAAGAAGCGGCAGAAGGAAAGTCTTGAGAATGCACTCATGCGGAATATTACTTATTGCTATTCCGTGGAAGGTAAGTATCCAGAGAGCCTTGATTATCTGAAAGAGCATTATGGGCTGACTTATAACGAAGATCTCTTCTTTGTGGATTACCGCGTATCCGGCTCCAACATCCTTCCGGATGTTACGATCATAGAAAGGAAGGCGAAATAATGAAATTTCGAACAAAGCAAAAGCATATGATTGATTTTATCTTTCCGATCTCTTTGTTTTTCATATTTGCTCTCTGTGCTTTGACGGTGCTTCTTTTCGCAGCGCGGATATACCGTTCCACCACAGAAAATTCTTCCTTGAATTACAGCGCAAGAAGCGGATTATCTTACATCAGTGAGAAAATCCATCAAAATGATGCAGACGGGAATATTCGTGTCGGAGAGCTTTGCGGGGAAACTGCCCTGATCATGGAGCAGACGTACAAAGATTCCGTATATTATACTTATATTTATTCTTACGAAGGAGCTTTACGTGAGCTTTATATAAAGGCAGACGGATCAGCAGATCTTTCCGCCGGAACAAGGATTCTGGATGTGGAGGATTTCTCTATAGAGCAGATAGACGACCATCTGTTTAAATTTTCCTGCACCACAGAGGACGGACAGACAGATTCTATTCTTGTTGCCACAAAAAGCAGTTAATAGAAAGGAAATAGTTTCTTATGATGCAAAAAAATAGACCGCGGTCTTCCAGCTTATTTTTAATGGAACTAATACTTGCAATTTTATTTTTCTCAATTGCAAGCACTGTCTGCGTGCAGGTTTTTGTACAGTCACACCTGCTAAGCCGCAAATCCAGTGCTTTGAATCATGCCGTGACTCTATGTACAAGTGAGGCGGAAACCATCAGCGCTTCAGCGCTTCAGACAGAAGAGGGCGAAACAATTACATATTATGACGCAGATTTTTCTGTCTGCGATGAAAAGGACAGCGCCTATATTCTTACGGTTGATACAAAGAACGAAGACTCCTTTCTGAATACTCACATTGCAATGACAGATACCGCAGGCGAGCTCATTTATGAGTTGAACACTACACACTACATACCAAGGAGGATCAGCAATGAAGAAAGATAAACCACAATCTTCTTTTGTAAATATCGGCTCCTCTTCCCTGCTGATCATATTTCTTATCCTGAGTCTTGTTACCTTTGCCGTACTGTCTTTGTCCGGTGCAAAAAGCGACTATACATTCAGCGAAAAGCTTGCTTCCCATAAGACAGAGTATTACAAGGCTTCCAACAAGGCAGAGAAGATTCTTAAAGAAATTGATGAAACCCTTGCTGCATGTGCCGGAACCGATTCTGCTTCCTATTTTGCGGCTGTAGAACAGGCTTTGAACGAAAAAGAGATCAAAGGAATCTCTCTTAGCTTTGAATCCGGCTGCATTTCTTATGCTGTTCCGATGTCCGATGATCAGGAATTGCATGTGAAATTAGAGGTCACAGACCCTGCACAGTCGGACACTTACTATATCATAAAAGCATGGCAGGTTGTTTCCGCGGCAGCATGGGACGGCGACCAGTCTATCAAACTTATACCAATGGGGGAATAGAAGATGTATTTAAAGGAAATTTTAGAACAGGCAATTGAACAGGAGGCTTCTGACGTATTTCTCGTTGCCGGACTTCCGGTCTCCTTCCGAAAACAAGGAGTCATTACCCGTTTAAACGATACAAAATTACTTCCAAACGACACAGAAGCACTATTGACAGAGATTTATTCTCAGGCAGGTAACCGCGATCTGGCGCCGCTGCATCAGATAGGCGATGATGATTTCTCATTTGCCATTCCGGGGCTCTCCAGATTCCGTGTCAGCGCCTATAAGCAAAGAGGCGCTTTATCAGCAGTGATCCGAATCATTACCTTCCATCTGCCGGACACGAAAGAGCTTGGTATTCCTGAACATGTCATTCATCTGGGCGACAGCGGAAAAGGTATGGTTCTTGTAACCGGCTCTGCCGGAAGCGGAAAATCTACTACCCTTGCCTGTATTATTGATGAAATTAACAAAACCCAGCAAAAACATATTATTACGCTGGAAGATCCTCTGGAATTCCTGCATCGCCATGACCAAAGCATTGTAAGCCAGCGTGAAATTAATGTCGATACACAGAATTACGTAACCGCACTTCGCGCCGCCCTCCGCCAGAGTCCGGATGTCATCCTTCTCGGGGAAATGCGCGACTACGAGACCATTAATGTAGCAATGACCGCAGCAGAGACCGGACACCTTCTTTTGTCCACTCTGCACACCATCGGAGCTGCCAACACGATCGACCGAATCATCGATGTCTTTCCGGCTAATCAGCAGCGTCAGATTGCCGTTCAGCTTTCGATGGTATTGAATGCAGTTGTTTCCCAGCAGCTCGTACCGACCGTAGACGGAAAAGTGGTACCCGCTCTCGAAATCATGACCGTAACTCCTGCCATCCGCAATATGATCCGCGACAATAAGGTTCCGCAGATTGATGGGATCGTGTATTCATCTAATAAAGAAGAAATGCATTCGATGGATTTTGGCCTTCTGAATCTGTATAAAGAGGGGAGGATCACGGCGGAGACGGCTCTCTCCTATGCATCAAATCCGGAAATGCTGAAGAAAAAGCTATAGAGAAACATAACAGGAAGGGGCTGCGGTGAAGCAGTCTCTTCCTGTTTATCGTCAGTGTTTTAAGATTTAGTCAAGGGCTGCAATTGCTTCGATCACGATATCATACTGTTTTTTGACATCGGCGATCAAACCGTCAAGGTTGTCGTATTCCTGGCTGCGGAGCTTTTCGGTCAGAGCACTGCTGACATTGTAAAGTGCAGTAAATCCAAGGTTTACGGCAACACCTTTTAAGGTATGCATTGCACGAAATGCGGTTTCGTAGTCCTTTTTAGCCCAGGAT
>ERZ506896.972-NODE-972-length-16599-cov-4.356746_pt1 | contig 16599 bp, 14 predicted proteins | sample MGYA00513176_ERZ506896 | MGnify/ENA metagenome assembly ERZ506896
CCGCTTCCACTTCTCTTTTCTTTTGCAGCACCTTGGTAATCGTATCATCTCCTGCCAAGCGGAATATTTCATTTCCCACTGCCCCTTGCTGTTGTTGCAATTCTCCGAGTCTTGCCGATTGTTTCTCTATCTCTTCCGCCAATTGTTGATGCTCTTTCATCCATTCATCATATTTACCCGTTTCCAAGATCGCCCAGAGCCGGTTAAATCCGTCTTCGCTCCCTGCATAAAGGCGGATATCATGTCTTACATTTTTCCAATCTTGAAGCAGCCGGTCATGGTTTTCATGAGCATTCACTTTATCGGCAAAATCTTCCGCATTTTTTGCATTGACCAGCCGGAAAAGAGCTTCCATTTCTCTTTTGCATGATTCCCAAGAGAGATTTAATTTATTCATTTCCTGCTCATAAATCGCATGCTGATGGTTTCGTTCCGCCACCGACTGCCACTGCATATTCCGTTCCCGATTTTCTTCATAGATTTCCGCAATGCTTTCAGGTGTCACCGGATAGGATAAACCGGTCAGTTTAATGATGGAGTCTGCCCTTCGATTAAATGAGTCCAGTTTTTCACGAATATTTTCTATCCGCACGTCAATTATTCTCCCTCGACCTTCTTCGGAATAGATCTTTTGCCACTGTTCTCTTAAATCCGGAATTTTTTCTGAAGAGGTCATGGGAAGTTTATTTTCTGCAAGCCAGTCATTCCATGCTTTGACTGCTTTCGCATGCAGTTCTTTCAGCTCTTTCCCCTCTTCTGCCCATTCTTTATGAGAAATTTGCTGTTTCTTAATTGTTTCTTTTTTCCATGACAGAGCCTGCTGGCGGGCTTGGGATTTATAAAAATCATTCCGTTTTTCCTGCAGCATATTTCGGAATGCCGCCAAATCATTTTCATCTTCCGGAAGACGATCAGGGAATTCTTTGACCATGATTGCCCGCTCTTTTTCGAGCTCTTTTAAATTTTTATCCAATACATCGAGGCGGTTATCCTTGATATGGCTTACATGGTTATTCATTATAAAGAAAGCAATCGACAAGAATGCCGCCGCAGCAGCACCGTATAAAACGACATATCCCGAAAAGGACATATAAAAGGCAACGATGCAGGCAACGGCTGCCGCCATAAAAGCAAGACCCAGATAGAACCAGAAAGTATATTTCTTTTCTTCTTTTGCCAGTAATTGCTTTTTTTCAGTTTGAATCAGCACTTCTTTTTGAATTAAATTTTCAATTTTTTCAGCTTTTTCTTCATAGGCTTTCCATTCGACTTCCGTGGAAGGAGATGATTTTTCGGTTCCCGCCTCTTCCACTTCCTCTACTTCCGGTTCTCTTTTTTCCCAGAAATGAAGTTCATTATCTCGCACACCTACACTTTGTGCCAGTCTGTTTCCTTCCTGCCAGTCTACGGAGACACATCGTTCTTTTGTGGAAAGAGGGCGATCCCACAAAGGCAGTGTATATCCCATGTTGACAAACTTAGCCGCCCACTCCGCTCTTGCATTTTTTAAATCTTCCTCATCGGCAAGGAGCTGTTTCCATTGTCCCAGATCGACATAAAGTTTTTCCAGTTCCTTCTCCATGCCGATCCATGGAATAATATCTTCTTTTCTTTTAGGCTCATATTCATTCAGTTTTTCCTGAAGTGCCTCTTTTTGCTCTTTAATCACTTTCATCCGGTTGACCAGATGATTCCACTGCTCTTTCCCGTTGGAGGGAAACAGCTTGACCTGCTCGCTTAAAGATAACTGCCTTTTTATCTCTCTTGCTCTTTTATAATATTCCCATGCACCCAGACGTTTTTCCAGCAATTTGTCATTTTCTTTATTTTTTGACAGGAGAGTTTCCAATTCTTCCAATTCTTTTTTGACCGCATCCTGCTTTTTTTGCAATGACGAAAAATCCTTTTCTTGTCCGGAGAGCGTATCCAGTTCTTCCTCGATTTCAGATAAGCGGGTCAGGAGCTGATTGATTCTCCGTTTCCCTTGGCTGGAAGATACCAAAAGTTTTTCCATATCTTCCGCCGCTTCGTTTTTGGCTCGTGAAACCTGTTCTCCCCCTTGAAGCATAAAAAACCGGCTTCTCACAGAATCGTTGGAAAGAAAAGAAGTTCCCTGCAAATCCTCTAATCCCACTGCAAAAATCTGTTCATACATGGTCCTGTTCAGTCCGTGCCACCAGATGACGGGCAATTCCTGATCAGACCTTTCCATATGGCTGTCGATGAACCATCTGGTCTTATCTTTGCGGAATACCCGATAGGAACTTCCATCCATACGGGTAAATGCCATATTTCCCTTTTTCCCCTGCCATTTGCCTCGTTCAAAACCAAATATCATATCGCGGATAAAGCGGAGTAATGTTGTTTTTCCGCTCTCATTTTCTCCCATGACTATATTCAGCTTGTTGACAGAGGGCATCCATGATTCATTTTTATAAATCCCATACTGTTCCAGCTGCAAATCGGTAATTTTCATTCGTCATCCTCCGTCAGAAGTTCTGCGCCTCTGTATTCCGCTTTTTCAAAAGCACGAAGCAACATATCCTCCGGAATAAATTTCATCAGTTCTGTAAAGGTTGCCATTTCCGGTCTCTCTGAAACTGCTTTTTTCAGTATCTCCATTTTCGATTCTTCCGGCAAACGATTGATTTCATCAAAAGCAGAAAGATAATTTCCGAGAACATCCGGCAATTTTCTTCTTTCTTCTAAATCTATAGCAGGTTTCGTTTCATCTTTAATTTCAGAAAAATAACTGAATATATGATGAAATTTCTCCTTATCATTTAAAGTTTGTAAAATATAGTTTTTTCCTTCCGCCGAGGAAAGAGAGGGCTGCAAAGGACCTTTCCCCTGCAATATCAAACGGACGATATTCGGTTTTCCCGTTTTCTCTTTTAAGGATGCTCTTTGTTTAGTGATTTCCCGTATTAATTCTTCCGGATTTTCGAAGGGTGAAATATCTACTTTCATATCTATCCAGCGAATGACATCGGTGGCGATAAATTTCAAAGTAACCGTGCCGTAAGCGCCTACATCGACAAGGTAACAGCCTTTTTCTCCAAACTCGCTCCGATCGAGGCCCTGCGTATTTCCCGGATAAACGATATAAGGTCGCATGGAGGGGGTTTTTCGTGTATGAACATGGCCCAAAGCCCAGTAATCCATTCCGATATTTCTCAAATCCTCTATTGTACACGGAGCATACGGCCCTTCCGATACTCCCAACTCCGTATGAAGCATAGCGATGGCAAATACATCATCTTTTTCTCTTTTGAAGCGTTTTGCCAAATTTTCCGTCACATGTTTTGTTTTATAACTGATTCCGTAAACGGTTGCTACTTTTTCTCCTCTCACGATCAAAGGAAAACTGCCAACTTCATCGGCAGAAAAAATATGCACCGTCGGCGGAAGGGGTACCTCTGCACGCCATGCTTCATCGGGATCATGATTGCCGTGAACGATAAAAACTTCTATTCCTGCCTGACCTGCTTTATATAATTCTCTGGCAAAAGCCATTTGTGCCGCCAAGCTGTGGTTCTCACTATTATAAATATCTCCGGAAATTAAAATCGCATCCGCTCTGTAATCTATAGCTGCATTTATTACATTTTCAAAAGCTTTAAAAGTCGCTTTGTGAATTGCTTCTGTCCATGGACCTGCATCACCGGGATATAATCCGCCGAAGGGTTCTCCCAAATGAAGATCCGCGCAGTGGATAAAAGAAAAATGTTTTCCCATATGTCCTCCTACAAGGGTATTATTATTTATTTTATCATAATTTTTGCCGATTATTGCAATAAAAAACAAGTATAGCTTTATATAGAGGCTGCACTTGTTTTTATTTTCAATTACATTTCATTGTAGATAGCTGCCACCGCATCATATTCTTCATCGGTAGGCGGAACATATTCGGCTTCTCCGGATTCGTCCATATCTATTCTTGCCAAAATAATTTCCGGATCTTCCTGATCTTCTTCACTTTGCGGAATTTCAACAAGAACGGCAAATTCTTTTCCTGCAAAAGGAATTACTATGTCCTGAACATATTCTTTTTCTTCGTCCGGACCGGTCACGGTAATGATAATAGGTTCTTCTTGATCTGTCATTTTACTGTCCTTTACTTTTAAATGCCAAATGTTGTAAATACCCTTCCAAAATAGCCACGGCAGCCATTTTATCAATGACCTGCTTCCGTTTTTTTCGGCTTACGTCGGCAGCAATCAATTGTTTTTCCGCCATCACCGTAGTCAGCCGTTCATCCCAGAAATGATAAGGGATATCCGGAAAAGCAGCTTGCAGTTCCATAGCAAATTCTTCTGTTTTTTCCGCCCTCATCCCTTTGGTTCCGTTCATATTTAAGGGCATGCCGATTACAAATTCTTCCACTTTATATTCATCTGTCAATTGACGGAGGCGGATAAAATCCTTTTCTCTTGTGGTATGACGAATCGTCTCCAAGCCTTGCGCCGTCCATCCGAATATATCGCTTACCGCAACACCGATGGTCTGTGAACCTACATCCAGGCCCATAATACGCATATCAAAGTCCTTTGTTCTTCACATAGAAACGAACCAGTTCTTCTACCAGTTCATCTCTTTCTATACCGGAAATCAGCTTCCGTGCATCATGTTTGCTGGTGATATAAGTCGGTTCACCGGAAACAAGATAGCCCACCAGCTGTACGGTCGGGTTATGTCCCGCCTCTTTTAACGCACTGTATACTTCATTGAGCATCATGGCCGCCCGGACATTTTCACCTTCATCGGCCCCGCGATTAAATAAAATTGTTTCATCTGAAACTGACATATTGATTTCCTCCTTTATCAGTCAAGAAACGATGTAATTTTTGCAACACCTTCATTAACAGCTTCTTGTAATTTGGAAATATCTTTGCCGCCGGCTTGTGCAACACCGGGTTTCCCGCCGCCGCCGCCGCCGCAAACCTGAGCAGCCGCCGAGACAACTTTCCCCATATGGATACCTGCTTTTACCGCCTCATCGGATGCCATCCCTACAAGACTGACTTTGTCTCCCGTCACGGCCCCTAAAATAAAGGCTCCCTTCGCCAGCTTGCTCTTTACGACATCTGCCGCTTTGCGAAGTTCATTCATATTTTCCGCAGGAACTATAGCCCCGAAGAAGGGAATTCCCTTCTTTTCCTGCACATTCTTCAATAAATCTCCCAGCGCCTCTTTTGTTTGCTCATTCTTTAATTTTTCGACAGTATGTTCCGCTTCTTTTAAAGCTGCCAAATTCTTTTCAATCTTATCGGGAATTTCATTGACTTTGGATTTTAATAATACTGCCGCATTCTGAAGCAATCGGCGATCTTCCAGCATAGCCTCATAAGAAGCTCTTCCCGTTACCGCTTCAATTCTGCGGACGCCGGACCCGATACCGCCTTCACTTATAATGCGGAAAGATCCTATTTCTCCCGTATTGGCTACATGAGAACCGCCGCATAATTCCATACTGAAATCCGCTACTTGAACAACCCTGACGCGATCTCCGTATTTTTCTCCGAAGAGTGCGGTAGCTCCCTTTTCTTTTGCTTCTGCCATCGACATTTCACTGATATGAAGAGTGACAGCTTTCCAAATTTGCTCATTGACTATTTTTTCTGTTTCAGCCAGTTGCTTTGCCGTAACCGCTTCAGGCCATGTGAAATCAAAACGAAGTTTGTCGGGCAAAACCAATGATCCCGCCTGATTGACCTGTTCTCCCAGCACATGGCGTAACGCAGCCTGCAGCAGATGGGTCCCCGTGTGATTTCTTGCTATATCTTCCCGTCTTTCTCTGTCAACGTCCGCTTCTACGGTTTCTCCTGCAGAAATCATGCCTTCCGTTACCGTACCGATACAATAAATAATTCCGTCCGGCAATTTTTTCGTATCTTCTACGGCAATGGCACCGTTTCTGCCTGTAATTCTTCCGGTGTCACCGACCTGTCCGCCGCCCTCTGCATGAAAAGGATTGTTCTTAATGATGACGGTAACTTCCTCTCCTTCAGCGGCAGATTCTATCTCCTTGCCGTCCTTGCCCAAAAGAAGAATCTCCGTCTCACCGTCAATATCTTTTACCGTCAGGCTTCCCATGTCCAGTTTGGTCGTATCCGGAGTTGCCACCGTAGCGGAAACTTTTGCACGAGCGGCTCTTGCTCTCTCTTTCTGCTCCGTCATGGACTTGTCAAAGCCGATTCTATCGATTGAAAGACCTCCTTCCTTGGCAATTTCTTCCGTTAATTCCCAAGGAAAACCATAGGTATCATAAAGCTTAAATACTTTGTCGCCGGACAAGACACTTTCTTTCTTTTTCTTTACATCTTCAATCATTTCCGAAAGAAGATCTGTTCCTGCCGTCAAAGTGGCATGGAATCGTTCTTCCTCTACACCTGCCACTTTTTTAATAAATGCCTGTTTTTCAAGAAGTTCCGGATATGCAGGCTTCATCATATCAATGACCACATCAATCATCCGATCCATGAATGCACCTTGAATACCGATCAGCTTCCCGTAACGAACCGCCCTGCGAAGGATTCTCCTTAATACATAACCTCTTCCTTCATTGGACGGAATGATACCGTCGGCAATCATGTTCGTGATCGCTCTGGCATGATCGGAGATGACTTTCAGTGCCACATCGCCGGAATCACTTTTCCCGTAAGAAACGCCCGATAAAGCGGATGCTTCCGTGATAATCGGATAGAATAAATCTGTTTCAAAATTATTTTTCTTATTTTGCAGCACTGCGGAAAGGCGTTCCAGTCCTGCTCCGGTATCTATGTTCTTTTTGGCAAGAGGCAAATAGGTTCCGTCTTTTTGTCGATCGAACTGACTGAATACAAGATTCCAAATTTCAAGGAAACGGTCTCCGTCTCCGCCCATCTGATTTTCCGGATCCGTACCGAATTCTTCCCCTTGATCAAAGAAAATTTCCGAGTCCGGTCCGCAGGGACCTTCTCCGATTTCCCAGAAATTATCTGCTAAAGCATAAATATGGTTTTCCGGAAGACCGATCATATTGTGCCAGTATTCAAAAGCTTCTTTATCATCAGGATAAATCGTCACATAAAGACGCTCTTTATCTAATCGGATAACTTCCGTTAAAAATTCCCAAGCCCAAGAAATCGCTTCTTTTTTAAAATAGTCTCCGAAAGAAAAATTCCCGAGCATTTCAAAAAAAGTATGATGTCTTGCGGTATGTCCGACATTTTCAATATCGCCGGTACGGATGCATTTCTGACTGGTTGTCAGCCGGTGGCTGGGAGGTTCGATTTTCCCCGTAAAATATGGTTTAAGCGGCGCCATACCGGCACCGATCAAAAGCAAACTCGGATCATCTTTGGGAATGAGAGGAAAACTCTTCATTCTCAAATGGCCCTTCTTTGTTTCAAAAAAAGATAAATATGCTTCGCGTATATCATTACCCTTCATGATATCCCCCTTACATTTTGCCTTATTGCTTTTATTATTTCATTATATCCCTATAATGAAAATTACGTTACCCGGAAATTGTTTTTTATCATGATTCCTCTCCATTTAAAGAGGAATATTATTTATCTTTATTTTATAGGATAAATATAAACGATTCCGCTATTTCAGGTAAAGACTCCTTATTATTTTATAAAGAAACAGTAACAAATGTATTATACCACAGATGACTGAGTTTCATGTATTTATTTCCAGTGTTCCTTTTCTATTTTTTACTTCCTGCCTAAATCTCTATTAACGACAAGACGCAATGCTTTCCACGTAACAGATTTTTTTACTTCGTGCAGGACATTCGATACTGTCGGATTTCTGATTTCAGATAGAAAAAAGATGACATTTACGCCATCTTTTTTGTTTGCCGATATTTATTATACAAATTTTATCCTTCAAAACGTTTCTGCTTATCCAGTTTTATTACCGCCAGCTGTTTTCCCAATCCCTTGTATTTTTCTTCATCGTAATCGGCATAAATAATAGATTCCTTTTCTCCCGTCTCAGCCAAAATCTTCCCCAACGGATCTATAAATCGGGAGTGCCCGCCCATCATTAAACCTCTATATTCGCCTGCCATATTCACTGCGGCGATACAGACCCCGTTTTCTATCGCTCTTGCACGGGTCAGTATATCCCACTGGTAGATATGCATCAGCGGCCAAGAGGCAGCTCCGATCACCAGAGTGATCCCTTCTTTTGCCATTTTTCTCCACATCTTGGGAAAATAAAACTCATAGCACACGGCCATTCCGATTTGAACACCGTCCAGATCAAGATGCAAGGATTTTTCTCCCGGCCGCATCAGTTCAGATTCCAAATATCCGTAGAATAAATGCCGCTTGCTGTAAGTATCTTTTAATTCCCCGTCTGCACCGAATATAAGAGATGTATTTCGTATGATTCCGTTTTCTTCTATGGGAAGTGTCCCTGCAAAAATTACCGTCTTTGTCCTTTTTGCCAACTCCGATACTTTTTGATATAACGGGTCTCCTATATGAGTTACATTCCTATGTAAATCGCGAAAATCATAGCCTATGGTCCATAATTCGGGCAGTATCGCAATATCGCACTTCGATGCCGCTTCTTCCAAAAGCGCAAATCCATGATCTATATTTCTGTCTTTTTCTCCCGGAATGACTTCCATCTGAATTAAACCGATTTTCACTATTACCCCTCACCGAACATAACAAAACAACCGGAAGACGTCGCGGCTTATTTTAAAGCACTCTTTTTGCCCCTATGTAACGATCATGCCAATATCCGTCTTTCATCGTCATTACCGCTACGCCGCGGCTGGTCGTGGCACTGATAAAATATCCGTCTCCCAAATATAATCCCGAATGAGATACCCCCGATTCATAGGTTGTAAAAAACACCAGGTCTCCGGGCTCCAGCAGATTGATTGATATTTTTTTACCTTTCCCGTACTGTTCGTCTGCACCACGGGGAAGATTAATTCCTTTTTTATTAAAAACATATTGAATAAAACCGGAACAATCAAATCCCTTCGGTGTCGTTCCTCCGAACCGGTAGGGTACGCCTACCCATTTTTTTGCTTCCGTTACAATTGATTTTACCTGGGATGTCATTTCTCCCGGCAGGCGCCATTGCACATCGGCATCATTAATTCCCACGCCGGGAATGACAGTTTTTCCGGATTTAGCCTTTCCGGACTTAGACTTTTCGGTTTTAGACTTTTTTGCCTTAGCCGGTGTTTCTTTCAATTTCTTTCCCGTCAGAGCTTTATATGTAGCGGGGCCTACCACGCCGTCCACGTCCAAATGTTTCTTTTTCTGAAATTTCTTTACCGCTTTGACGGTATCTTCACTGTATTTTCCATCAGCCCTCACAAGACAGCCTGCCTGTGTCAGTTTTCGCTGTATCAATTTCACTGCATCTCCGGAATCTCCCAAAGAATAAGCAGCTGATGTAATTGAAACGGAATAGAGAGAAATGAAACCTGTCAGGCACAGTATTACCCATTTTTTATTCATAATAAACCTCAGAAAAGTAACGGTATTTTAACTGTATCAAATTGAGTCAGAGTAATTCTTTATCTTTTTATTTTACCACATTATCAATCTTTCGTATTTATCAATGAAATAAATATACTTCTCCTTTCGATAAAAAATGCTCTTTCCCGTTGTTTGGAAAAGAGCATTTTATTTTATTCACTTTTAAACGATCTTTCCGGAGGCGGAGTCCCGTACATTTTTCCGCTGATGAAATTTCTGTCTACCATCAAAGAAATATCATACTTAGGATTGATCTTTTTCATCTCCCCTAAGATGATTTGATATATTTCTTCATCCGTTTTATCGCATTCTCCCCGTAATGCCAGTTCAAAAGAAATATAAATCGCATCATCCGTTTCGGTCACAAAGAAATCATGATAAGAAACCGGAAGCTTTGATCGGTAGATGGCCGCTTCCACATCCCTCATATATTCGGCTTCTTTAGGATTTGAAACAGCTCTCGGGTCTGCATGAATCACTGCTTGGATATTGAAGTCATCTCTTACTTTTGTCATGACCGACTCTGATAATTCGTGACTTTCCAAAAAACTGAGCTTGCTGTCCAACTCTACATGAGCCGTAATAAAATGATTCTCCGGCCCATAGTCATGAACGATCAGATCATGAACTCCGTATACTCCGGGATATTGAAGAATAGAATTTTCCACTTTATTGTAAAGATCCGAATCCGGCATGGTTCCGATGATGGAGTTTAAAGCGCCTTTCATAATATCATAGCCGGTATACAAAATGAGAAAAGAAACAATCACACCCATAATACCGTCTATATGGTATCCGCTGAAATATTCCACACAGGCGGCAATCAATACACCGGCCGTAGATAATAAATCAGATAATGAATCGGCGCTATACGCTTTAAATGACGCAGAGCCCAATTCATCTCCCGCCTTTTTATACCACCATGCAAGAAAAAGTTTCCCGACCATGCCGAACAGCAATATACCAGCCGTCAGAAAGGTAAAAAAAGTATCCGACGGATAAAGTATTTTATGGACCGATTCGATTAAAAGAGTAATTCCCACATAGAGAATAATGGCGGACATAACTGTAGAATTAATATATTCCAGCCTCCCGTAACCGAATGGATGGCTCTTGTCGGAAGGTTTGGCGGCATAATAAAAAGTCATAATCAAAAGGAGTATGGCCCCTATATCGGTGATATTATTAAAGCCGTCCCCTATGACAGATAAAAATCCGCTCGTCCAGCCGGCAAATATTTTTACCGACCCTAAAATTAAATTTGTGATCACCCCGACTATACAAGCCCAAAATGCTTTTCTTTGGCGATCATTCTTAGCAAATGAAATAAGCTTGTCCATCCCACACCTTTTTGAATGCATATTTTATAAGACAAAGGTAACGTAAACAGAATTTAAGGAATTCCTAAATTCCTCCATATACACCAAAGGACTTCCCCTTCGGGAAGCCCTTTGTTCAGCAGTGATTAATAATTATCCAAATCAATCTCATTTAATATTTCTTTTAATTTGATGATTTCTTCTTTTGTCAAAGTAAGCCCTTTTGTCATGGCGTTATGGTCATCACTCCATGAGCGTAAGTCGAATTTCGGATTTCGTCCGTTCCAGCTTGTATAAGTCAGTTGTTTTTTCCATCCGTTTGAAGCAACGGAAAGATCTCCCAATTCTTCCTCGATTGTAAATGTTATTTTCGTTGGCATTGTCTTCTCCTCATAATAAATCCGAATATTATTTGTATGGTATCATAATCACGCCAAAAAAAGCAACGTTTATTATATATTTCTTTATTTAAAATTATAACAAATCACGATTCTTCTTTGCGCTGTTTTTTCTCTATCCACGTCTCTAACAACTTTTTATCTTTTCTCGATACAAACTTGAATTGTACGGGTATCTCCGCCATACCGCCGGACATCCTTTCGCCGACAAAAAGAAATTCCCAATTTTCCGATACCCCTGCAATTTCCGAATAACTTAATACCACATACAAAGGATTGGAAAGAGACTGCCAATTAAAATTCGAAGACATCGGCGAAACGGGAAGTAAAAATTTATTTTCGCAAATAAGAGCGACCGGTTCATGAAGCCAATGAATACGCAGAAGAGAAAAAGCAACGGGCAAAATGAGGAAAAGATATCCTGAAATTCCTTGCGGAATGAAATATATAGAAAAAATAAAACAAAACAGTACATAAAAAAGAGAAGATACGACTACATAAATTCGGCAACGTTTACAAACCCATAAGATTTCTCCATGTATTTCTTTGTCATACGTTTCCATAGAAATCAACCATCTCATTCCCGCCCGGTAAAAGGCTTCCAGACATTTTTACTTCGAGGTGCTCCAAAAACGGCATCATATATGATCCATTTCTTTGCAGCCTCTTCATTCCATTCTTCTTTTTCCCTCTTTATCTCAGTAACTACTTCCTTAGGCAAAGGCATTTTCGATTCCGGCTTTTTTTCTGTTTTTCTCAAAAGATATTCCTGATAAGGATTCATTGCCGGCGTCGTTTCTGCATGATCCGCAACAATAAGAGGTTCTTCTTTATAAACCTCTCTTTCCATTTCATCGGGAAGATCCATTTCAGCCGGTTTCTTTCTCTGATTTTCTCCCATCCCCCAAGCATCGCGAATACGTTTTCTCAACTCATCGAAATCATAATTATCCGGCGATCCCTGTTTCACGGGAGCGGGATTTGATTCCGGAGATTTTTGAGGAAGATTTTCCGGAATATCTTCTTTTTCTTCCGGCAGATCGACTCTTTTATTTTTTCTCCCTCTCCGAGAAAATATCATTTGTGAAATAACGGCAAACCAGATCAGGAAAAAAAATATGTCGGATAAATTAAAGCTGTCCATAGATCACTTTTTGCTTCCCGGATTACCGGCAATTGTTTCTCTCATATCGGTATCAGCCGCGATATTTTTCATATTGTAGTAATCCATAACTCCCAAATGGCCTGCTCTTAACGCATCAGCCATCGCTTTAGGAACTTCGGCCTGAGCCTCTACTACTTTGGCTTGCATTTCTTGTGTATATGCACGCATTTCCTGTTCCTGTGCTACCGCCATGGCACGTCTTTCTTCAGCTCTGGCCTGAGCAATCTCCTTATCTGCTTCCGCCTGATCCGTCTGCAGTTGTGCGCCGATATTTCTTCCTACATCCACATCGGCAATGTCAATCGAGAGAATTTCAAAAGCTGTCCCCGAATCAAGACCCTTGCCGAGAACCGTACGGGAAATATGATCCGGATTTTCAAGTACATCGGTATGCTTTTCGGAAGAACCGACGGTTGTGACAATCCCTTCCCCGACGCGGGCAATAATAGTGGCTTCTCCGGCACCGCCTACAAGGCGATCGATATTGGCACGAACAGTCACGCGGGCTCTTACTTTCAATTCAATACCGTTCTTTGCCACCGCCGAAATGGTCGGAGTTTCAATTACTTTCGGATTGACACTCATCTGAACGGCTTCCAAAACATTTCTTCCTGCCAGATCGATAGCGGCAGCCTGTTCGAAACCGAGATCAATCTGGGCACGGTGAGCGGCAATCAGGGCATCCACTACATTATCCACATTACCTCCTGCCAGATAATGGGCTTCTAACTGGTTTACATTAATTCCCAATCCGGCTTTTGTCCCTTTTATCAAAGGAAGAACGATCATTCTCGGCTCTACCCGGCGAATTCTCATTCCCACCAGATTAAATAGAGATATTTTCACCCCTGCCGCCAATGCGGAAATCCACAACCCCACCGGCACAAAATGAAGCACTACCAGCAGCACAAAAATGGCAATTACAATTGTGAAAACGGGAATCATCAATAATTGTTCCATTTACTCCTCCTAAAAATAATAACCGTTAATTAAGCTTCTTCTACAACCAAATGATTCCCTTCTGCCCGTACGACTTTGACAGGAGAACCTTCTTTAATAAACTCCCCTTTGGAAACTGCATCCAATATGTCATCTCCCACTTTGACTTTTCCCGAAGGGCGAAGTACCGTAACGGAAACGCCGTTTTTTCCTTCATATTCTTTCAAATTCTGATAAGAGGAAACATAACCTTCCGAAGTGGACAAAGATGAACTTAGTGTCACTTTTTTCCAAAGTCTGCTCTCCGATAAATGACCTGCCAGAAAATAGATGCCGACAACTGCCATAAGTATGGCTCCCGAAAGTACCCACAGGGCCGTCATATCTGCCCCGAAAGTCAAATAAAGGCCGATAATGATGGAAATCAGACCTATAGCAATTCCGATACCGGATATGAGCAGAAATATATCCAGCAGTATGAGCGCAATTCCTCCGAAGTAAAGAAGAAATTCGAGCCATGCGATATTTCCTCCCTGCCAATTGGCACCAAAAAGAAGCCCTCCTGCAATAACAGCTACGAGTCCTCCTCCGGAGAATCCGGCAGTCTTTATTTCCGCCACAATGGAAATAAAGATGATTGCTGCCAAAATAGCTTCAACAAATGGCATTTGATACCATTCCGCCGCATAAATTCCATTACCGGCATAAGTCGTCATGACCATAAAGATATCCCTCCACAATTATTTCACAGTGATGTAAAGTTTTTGACAATTTCACGCCCGCTTGGTCTATACCGGCAAAATGTGCAAGAATATTTATTTTTATCGAACGGATTATTCTCCCTTAGAACTTGCAAATCCTTTCATTTTACCGATGACGGTGAGACCGTTCATATAAGGCTGCAAAACTTCCGGAACTTCAATCGTCCCGTCTTCCTGCTGATAATTTTCCATAATGGCAGCGACGGTACGCCCCACAGCCAGACCGGAACCGTTTAATGTATGAACAAATTCGGGTTTATACCCCGGATGGCGGCGGAAACGAATATTTGCACGGCGTGCCTGAAAATCAAGACAATTCGAACACGATGAAATTTCTCTGTATTTTCCCTGTCCCGGCATCCAAACTTCAATATCATAAGTTTTGGCAGAGGAGAATCCGATATCTCCCGTGCAGAGACAAACCACATGGTAGGGGAGTTTCAACAGCTGAAGAATTTTTTCTGCTTCCGCCGTTAAGCTTTCCAATTCATCCCAGCTGTCTTCGGGTTTGCAATATTTTACCATTTCCACTTTATGGAATTGATGCTGGCGGATTAAACCGCGAGTATCTTTTCCTGCCGATCCGGCTTCTTTTCGGAAACACGGTGTCAACGCAGTAAAATGGACGGGAAGCATGGAGCCGTCCAGAATTTCTCCTGCGAAATAGTTGGTCAACGGCACTTCTGCGGTCGGTGTCATGTACATAGGTTCATTTTCCACTTTATACATATCATCGGCAAACTTGGGAAGCTGTCCCGTTCCTTGCATGGAATTTGCATTGATAATATAAGGCGGAATGACTTCTGTGAAATCTCCTTCCCGGGTATGTACATCAAGCATGAAATTATAAACAGCTCTTTCTAAACGGGCTGCCGTCTGTAAGTAAAAGTAGAAGCGGGCTCCGGCTACTTTTCCTGCTCTTTCCGTATCCAGTATACCTAAACTTTCACCCAGCTCATAGTGTTCTTTCACGGGAAAATCAAAAGTTGGAATTTCTCCCCATTTACGGATTTCCGGATTTTCACTGTCATCTTTTCCGACCGGTACAGATGCATCAGTCATATTCGGAATGCGGAGCAATAAATCCGTCTGTTTGGATTCCACTTCATTCAGTTCTTTATCAATAGCGGCTATTTCATCCCCTACTTCCCGCATAGAAGCAATGGCAGCAGATGCATCCTCTCCATTTTTCTTTGCGGCTGCGATATTTTTGCTTTCTGCATTTCGTTTTCCCTTCAAGGCTTCCGTCTGACGGAGCAGCTCTCTTCTTTTCTTGTCCAGTTCTAAAACTTCATCCAGATCAAAATCTGTATGACGATTTAATAAATTCTGTTTTACCGCTTCCGTGTTTTCTCTGATAAATTTAATGTCTAACATCTGTACCACTCCCTATGTAATTTTTCCGTGTTAATCTAATAAAAAAAACTTCTATCCTCTATGGGACGAAGTTATCCGCGGTGCCACCCAATTTGCATAAGCCACTTTCGTATAATAACGGTTACTGTCCGTCCGATTCTTCATCGGCCACTCCAGAGCGGAAAATTTTTCTTTGCCAAGGCTCGCACCGGCCGCCTGTTCTCTGTTTCGCAATAGAAAAATATTTTCTCTTTCCTTATGTTTTATTTATTATATAATCCTTAATTCTTTTTGTAAAGTAAAACGATGAGACCTTATCCGTCCTCATCGCTTCTCGTTTCATTTTTTAAATCGTGCCATGCATCCGCCAATGCGCCATATTCTGCCATTGAAAAAGTTTCCCCTCTCCGGCTTCCGTCGATCCCTGCTTTATCAAGGATTCTTTTTATTGAGTCTGCCTTAATACCGCCGGATTTCATCGCATTGGTAAATACTTTTCTCCGTTGGCCGAATCCCATTTTTATTAATCGAAAAAACAGTTTTCTGTCTTTCACTTCAACGGCCGGTTTTTCCCGCTTCCGCAGTTTTAAAACGGTCGACGTAACGGAAGGACGGGGTAAAAAAGCAGAAGGGGGAATATCCAAAACACGTTCTGCCGTGCATTCAAACTGCACCGCCAATGTCAGCGCTCCGTAATCCTTAGATCCGGGAGCCGCCATAATACGATCCGCCACTTCTTTTTGCATCATGAATACAAATAATGAAATGGGAAAATCACCTTGAATCAAATAAAGCAAAATTGGAGTCGTAATATAGTAAGGAAGATTGGCTGCCGCATGCCACTCTTTACTTCCCAGATATTCTTTCAGGTTTGATTTCAATATATCTTCATATATGATACGAATATTGTCATACGATTCCAATGTATGGGATAAAACCCGCTCCAGACTTCGATCAATTTCAAAAGCGGTTACATCAGCACCGGTTTCTGCCAATGCCTGTGTCAAAGTGCCGATACCTGCCCCTATTTCCACCACGGGGACTCCCTTTTCCAACTCTGCTGCTTCTGCAATTTGTCTTACCGCCTCAGAGTTTACCAGAAAATTTTGTCCGAGTCTGTGTTTTGCATGAATACCGAATCGTTGAATAATATATTTAACT
>ERZ506896.995-NODE-995-length-16367-cov-5.227379_pt1 | contig 16367 bp, 8 predicted proteins | sample MGYA00513176_ERZ506896 | MGnify/ENA metagenome assembly ERZ506896
AGGTGATACACGTGACTAAGAAAAACAAATCAGCCATTCAGAGAAGATTGATTCCTACTTATATTTTTCTGATCATCGTGTCATTTATTTCTGTATTCCCGTTATACTGGATGATCTCAGCTGCGACAAATACATCAACAGATGTATCCCGTGGACGTATCCTTCCGGGAAGTCATTTTATGGAAAACTTCCACAATCTGACAGCTCAGCAGCCACTGTGGAGAGCACTTGGAAACTCGTTTTTCTATGCAATCCTTACCACAGTGATCTGTCTTCTGATCTGCTCTATCGCAGGATATGGATTTGAAGTTTATCATGACAAAGGAAAAGACAGACTGTTCTCCGTGCTGCTTCTTGCAATGATGGTTCCGCAGGTTGCAACCATGGTTCCGTTGTTCAAAATGTTCTCCAAAGCAGGACTTCTGAATACAGCAGTTGGTTTTATCCTTCCAATCATTTCTACACCATTTATGATCATGATGTTCCGTCAGAACGCAAGATCATTCCCGGTAGATATTATCGAAGCAGCTCGTATTGATGGACTGAGCGAAGTAAGGATCTTCTTCCAGATGTTCATTCCTACAATGAAATCTACATATGCAGCTGCAGCTGTTATTACCTTCATGAACGCATGGAACTCTTACCTGTGGCCGAAGGTAATCATGACAGATAATAAGGCAATGACAATGCCAATGTTGATCGCCAACCTGATCACAGGTTATGTAACAGACTATGGTATGCTGATGTGCGGCGTATTGTTCTGTTCCATCCCGACCATGATCGTCTTCTTCGTACTGCAGAAACAGTTCGCAGAAGGTATTACCGGTGCTGTCAAGTAAACAATGAATTTAATAAAAGGATGCTGCTTGGGCCTGTGGGTATATTGCGTAATATGTCCCAGACAGATTATGCGGCATCCTTTTTTGCTTAAAAATAATAACGCAGGAGGATAAGAATGAAAACTTTTGATTATTCTTTAGTAAAGGATCCACAGTATTTTAAGGAAAGAAGAATGGATGCGCATTCTGACCATACATATTACAGAGATGGAGAGGAAGCGCAGGAAAAAGCAACGTCTTTCCGTTACGATCTCAATGGAATCTGGAAATTCCACTATGCCCGCAACTACGGAAGTGCAATCCCGGGATTTGAAAAAGCAGACTATTGCTGCAAGGACTGGGATGATATCCGCGTGCCGGAACATATCCAGATGGAAGGATATGATGCACCTCAGTATGCCAACGTACAGTATCCGTGGGAAGGTCACGAAGACATTCATCCGGGTGAGATTCCGGAGCACTTTAACCCGGTTGCAAGCTATGTGAAATACTTCGAAGTGCCGGAAGAAATGCAGGGAAAACGTCTCTTTATTTCTTTTCAGGGAGCAGAGAGCGGCATTGCATTATGGCTCAACGGACAGTTTGTAGGATATAGTGAAGACTCCTTTACACCGTCAGAATTTGAACTGACCGAGTATGTAAAAGAAGGTGAAAACAAACTCGCAGCACAGGTATTCAAATGGACAGCAAGCAGCTGGTGCGAGGACCAGGATTTCTATCGTTTCTCTGGAATCTACAGAGATGTTTATCTTTATACCGTGCCGGAGGTTCATGTTTATGACCTTCAGATCCGTGCAATCCCGGACGAAACTTTAAGTACAGCGGCACTTGAGATCGGAACAGATACCTGGGGCAAAGGTACAGTAAAGATCACTCTTTCCAAAGATGGAGAGACCGTGATCGAAGATAAAAAAGCACTCGACGGAGAGGAAATTTATTCCTGGAAAGTAGAAGATCCGGTACTCTGGAGTGCAGAAGATCCGCAGCTTTATGACCTTGTTTTAGAGGTTTATAACGAGGCAGGAGAACTTCAGGAAGTAGTTCCGCAGAAGGTTGGATTCCGTCGTTTTGAGATGAAAGACGGTATCATGACACTGAACGGAAAACGTATCGTATTCAAGGGCGTAAACCGTCATGAATTCAGCTCTGTGAGTGGAAGACACGTGTCCGAAGAAGAGCTTCGCAAAGACCTTAAGATCATGAAACAGAACAACATCAATGCAATCCGTACCTGCCATTATCCGGATGCATCCCTGATCTATCAGCTCTGCGATGAATACGGAATCTATATGATCGATGAGACAAACCTTGAATCTCATGGTTCCTGGGATGTTGCTGAATTTACGAAGGATTACACCTATGTTGTGCCGCATGACAAACCGGAATGGCTGGATATGATGCTTGATCGTGCAAATTCCATGTACCAGAGAGACAAAAACCACGCTGCGATCCTGATCTGGTCCTGCGGAAATGAGTCCTTCGGAGGCAAGGATATTTTTGAAATGTCACAGTTCTTCCATAAGGCAGATCCGACTCGTCTGGTTCATTATGAAGGTCTCTGCCACGACCGCAGATATAACGATACCAGCGACATGGAAAGCCAGATGTATCCGTCTGTAGAAGCAATCAAGGAGTTCCTTGCAAAAGACAGTTCCAAGCCGTTTATCTGCTGTGAATATACCCACGCAATGGGAAATTCCTGCGGTGCAATGCACAAATATACAGATCTGACAGACACAGAACCGAAGTATCAGGGCGGATTTATCTGGGACTATATTGACCAGTCTATCTACAAAAAAGACCGCTACGGCAAAGAATTCCAGGCATACGGCGGTGACTTCGGAGAACGTCCGACAGATTACAACTTCAGTGGAAATGGTATCGCATATGGCGGAAACAGAGATGCTTCTCCAAAGATGCAGGAAGTCAAATTCAACTACCAGAATATCACTGCAGAAGTCAGTGCAGACAGCGTAAAAGTCATCAACAAAAACCTGTTTGTAAGCACAGATATTTTTGATTGCAAAGTAACTGTTGCAAAGAATGGCAAAGTGATCCACAAGGCTTCTCTTGCAACTGCAGTTGCTCCATTAAGCGAAGAAACTTATGTACTTCCGCTTGCAAAAGAAGAGAAACCAGGCGAATATACGGTGACTGTTTCCTTCCATCTGAAAGAAGATAAAGCATGGGCAGAAGCAGGACATGAGGTGGCTTTTGGACAGTATGTATACCAGGTTGAAGAACCGAAAAAGACCTGCCCGGAAGGTGTAAAAGTGATCCGCAGCACACACAATATCGGTGTCAGAGGCGCACACTTTGAAGTACTTTTCTCTGTGTTAAACGGTGGTCTGGTATCTTATAAATATGCCGGAAAAGAGATGATCGAGGCAATTCCGAAGCCAAATTTCTGGCGTGCACCAACTGACAATGACTGTGGAAATCTTATGGGAATGCGCTATGGACAGTGGAAACTTGCCAGCATGTACTTAAGTCACAAAGACTTCCGCAAGGGACCGTATGGCCCGTCAAATATGCCAGAAGTAGAAGTGAATGAGAAGTCTGTAAAAGTAGCTTATACCTACATCATGCCGACTACACCGACCAGCGAATGCAAGCTTTCTTATGAAGTTTTCGGTGATGGAAGAGTGAAAACAACTCTTACGTATGACCCTGTTAAAGAACTCGGTGATATGCCGGAATTCGGTGTAATCTTCAAATTCAACGCAGATTATGACCGTGTAGAATGGTATGGACTTGGCGAGGCAGAAACTTATGCAGACCGTAAGAAAGGTGCAAAACTTGGCATTTATGCAAACAAAGTTGCAGACAATATCGCAAGATATATGGTACCGCAGGAATGTGGTGCAAAAGAAGAAGTACGCTGGGCAAAAGTAATCGACCGCAAGGGCAGAGGAATGCTCTTTGAGATGGATGAAAACAATGGGCCGATGATGTTCTCTGCACTTCCATACACACCTCATGAGATGGAAAATGCAATGCATCCATATGAGCTTCCGGAGGTTCATTACACTGTTGTACGTGTGGCAAAAGACCAGATGGGAATCGGTGGTGATGACAGCTGGGGAGCTCGTACACACGAAGAATACCTGTTGAAAACTGACAAGAAGATGGAATTTTCCTTTGTGTTTAAAGGACTTTAAGAGGCGAAAAAATGGCAAAAGAGATGAAATACAGACATTATCTTCATGGTGGAGATTACAATCCGGAGCAGTGGCTTGACCGCCCGGACATCCTTCAGAAAGACATTGAATATTTTAAAAAAGCACACATTAATACTGTGTCAGTAGGAATTTTTTCCTGGGCAGTTCTTGAACCAGAAGAAGGAAAATATAACTTTGACTGGTTAGAGGAAATTATCAATAATCTTTACAAAGAAGGCATCTATACTATCCTTGCAACTCCGTCAGGGGCAAGACCAAAATGGATGGCTGACAAGTACGAAGAAGTCCTTCGTATGGATCCGGACAGAACCAGAAGATTCTTCGGAGGCAGACATAATCACTGCTTTACCTCTCCGGTATACAGAGAAAAAGTACATGCGATTGATAAGAAATTAGCTGAAAGATTTGGCAGACATGCGGCAGTTATGCTGTGGCATATCTCTAACGAGTTTGGAGGAGAATGCCACTGTCCGCTGTGCCAGGCGAAGTTCCGTGAATGGCTGAAAGAAAAATACGGCACGATCGAGAACCTTAATAAACGCTGGTGTACTACTTTCTGGAGCCATAGATATAATAGCTTTGACCAGATTGAAAGTCCGTCAACTAAAGGCGAAAATGAACTTCATGCACTGAAGCTTGACTGGAAGAGATTTGTGACATACCAGACGATCGACTTCATTAAAAATGAGGTTGATGCGATCCGCGAGGGTGGTTCTGAACTGCCTGTAACAGCAAATCTGATGTATGATTATGACGGTCTGGATTACAAAAAATTCAAGGATGTTCTGGATATTGTGTCCTGGGATAACTATCCGAGCTGGCACAAAAAAGAAGAATATCTTACAGCAGTTGATGCGGAAATGCAGCATGATCTGATGCGCAGTATCAAGAAGGAACCATTCCTTCTTATGGAATCCTGTCCGTCTGCAACGAACTGGAAACCGATCAACAAACTTAAAAAACCGGGAATGCATCTGGCTGCATCTCTCCAGGCTGTAGCACATGGTTCTGACAGCGTGCTGTATTTCCAGCTTCGCCAGAGCCAGGGAGCTTCGGAGAAGTTCCATGGTGCAGTGATCGATCATTATGGCGGAGATGATACCCGCGTTTTCCGCGAAGTAACAGAGGTTGGCGAGGCTCTTGAGCAGATCCAGGAGACGGTTGGAACCAGCATGAGATCGCAGGCGGCTGTTCTCTATGACCGTGAGAACGACTGGGCGATCGCTGATGTGCAGGGACCACGAAATGTAGATATGCACTACCGCGAAGCAGTCCAGAAAAACTACCGTGCTCTGAGAGAACAGGGGCTGAATGTGGATGTGATCGCAATGGAACATTCCCTTTCCGATTATAAAGTTCTGGCGGCTCCGATGGCATATATGTTCAAAGATGGATACGAAGAAAAGCTTCGTGCTTATGTGGAAAACGGTGGAACTCTGGTGCTTTCTTACTGGTCAGGACTGGTTGATGGTACTGACAGATGCTTCCTTGGCGGAACTCCATATGGGCTTATGGATGTGGCGGGACTCCGCAGCACAGAGACAGATGCGCTCTATGACTGGGAAGAAAATCATGCGATCCCGGAGGCGGGAAGTCATCTTGGAATCAGCAATGTATATACTTGCAAAAACCTTTGCGAACTGGTCAAGGTTTCGGATGCAGAAGTGCTGATGCGTTATGGCGAAGACTTCTATCAGGGATATCCGGTGCTGACACACAAGGCATTTGGCAAAGGCCATGTATATTATGTATGCGCGGACATGGAGCTTGGATTCTACCAGGATTTCTATGGCAGAGTAGCAGCAGAAGCAGGTCTGAAATCTCCAATAGAGATTATTCCGGAAGGAGTTTCTGTAACAGTAAGAGAAAACGAGGATACCGAATATCTCTTCATCCAGAACTATGCGCGTAAGCCACAGGCTGTTCCGGTTCCGGCAGAGTATGAATTGCTTTATGGAACAGAGAGTGAAGTCATGGCTCCGTTGCAGACAAGGATTCTGAAGAAAAGTAAATAAAACAAAAACGAAGGGGCTGTCGAGAACAGCCCCTTCGTTATATAGAAGTTATTTTAAATTTAATTCTTTATAGTCATTACCGCTGGGTCTTAAGCTTTCTCTTAGCGCCAGCTCCTGCAGCAGCACCTATTGAAACGAGCATAAGAATCACATATAACTGCACATCTGTACTGTCACCAGTTTTTGGAGAGGACTTCGTTGTTTTATCCGTTGTACTGGTCACCTTTGTTGCGTTAGCTGTCTTTGCTGAAGATGCCTCTGTTTCCTTTTTGTTTACTGTAGAAAGTTTTGCAAGCACTGTGTCTTCCTTTTTTATTTCAGTTTCTGCTTTTGCATCACTAAAATACTTATTACATTTATCGCAGAACCAGTATGTGCTGTTTCCTTCCTCTGTAGCAGTAGCATCCTTCTTCTCTACCTTTTTCAGATTATGGCCAGTTGCTTTAATCGCTGTCGGATTGCTGATTTCCACGGTTCCTGCTTCGTCTGAGAAAAGCTTTTTGCAGGTGTTACACTTCCAGTATGTTTCGTGTCCATCTTCTGTGCAGCCGGCGTCTTTCTTTTCTACCTTTTCAAGATTGTGACCAGTTGCTTTAATCGCTGTCGGATTGCTGATTTCCACGGTTCCTGCTGCGTCTGAGAAAAGCTTTTTGCAGGTCTGGCATCTCCAGTATGTTTCGTGTCCATCTTCTGTGCAGCCGGCTTCTTTTCTCTTGACTGCTTTCAGATCATGACCTGTCGCTTTGATCTCTATTGGATTGATGATTTCCACAGTCCCAGCTTCGTCTGAGAAAAGCTTTTTGCAAGTCTGGCATCTCCAGTAGGCTTCATATCCAGCTTCCGTGCAGCCGGCATCTTTCTTTTCTGCCTTTTCAAGATTATGACCTGCAGCAGGGATCGGCTCTGTGTAGGTGTGACTGCTGTCATTCTTGCAGACATAAGTACGAACGCCGTCTGTAGTGCAGGTAGGTTCGATAGTCACGGTGCTTTCGTAAGCATGTCCACGTGGATTGGATGTCCCACCGCAAACTGTGCAAGTCTGTCCGCTTGTGCAAGTTGCCGTTCCACTCCAATTATGCTCAGAGCGTGGCTTCGCAACAAAAGAACCACATTCTTGGCAATAACCAGACCTCTGATGAAATTGCGCGTTTAAATATTCATAGTTACTATAGTCTATATCTACCTCTTTACCACAAATATCGCAGTAGGCTGTATCTGCATATGCCGTTGTTGGCAGCATCATTAGAACCATGAACAGCGTAAGCAGGACGCTCAAAAATCTTTTTTTCATATAGTTTCCTCCCAATAAACATCGAATTTTGCTGGTAATTTCTGTATATAAAGATTTTATCATGTTGACTGCTTCCGTGTAATCTCCGTTTCACCTCGAAAAAGTATATTTTGCTATTTCAGCATATACTTTTTCAGTTCATCCCTCTTTTTTATATTCAGCTTCACATAAATCCTGCTCAGATAAGTTTTAACCGTATTAGGTGAAAATCCCAGATAATCTGCAATTTCCTGGTTATTCCAGTCACGGCTTGCCAGCATGGCAATCGAGAATTCTACCGTGGATAATGCATCTGTTACGAAATTCTCTGACATTGGATTGTGGATTGCCATCCATCCTCTGCTAAAACTGATAACCTTATCCGATAATTTGTTATATAGTTTTGAATCTTCCTTACGGATACATGACTCCAGAAGTCCCTGCAGCAAACCATGATGTTCAATAAAGGGTTCCAGGAATTCGTCTTCTTTCGCCATATTCCATGCCAGCATCAATGCGTCTTTTGCTTTCTGCTGATGTTTCAGATTCATCTGGCACATTGCCATCATGCAATACAGATAAATCATACTAATCGGATAGGTGCCGTCCCTGAACATGAATGCTGCCTCACAAATTCCAAGCGCTCTGCCGTACTCCCCTTTCAAATACGCCATATGAGCTATCACATAGGCAGAAAACATCTTAATTCCAGGAGGCAGTGCAGCTGCATAAAATTCCACATCCGGAAGTTCATCTACCGGAAGATGCAAAAGTACGGAAGACATATATCCTGCAAATACACTAATTGCTTTATCCTCCGCAGACGAAGAATATTTCATTTCTTTTTCAAGACATTCCCGAATCTCCCATATCCCTTTTCTGGATGCCACGGCTCTGCCAAGTGTCAGATTCGAATATACATATAACAGGCAGGAAGACATCTTAAGCTTTATATTATGGCTCATCAGGTAACGTTCTGCTATATGGCTGCATTTCTCCGCCTGCCCGGTAAAATAATAATATTCAGCACGTGCAATTTTCTGAAAATCCCTGTCTTCAAAACCGGCTACCGTCCTTTTCGCCTCACCCGGCTGAAATGATGCATTGATCAGCGGCAGGATGGTATACTCACTCATGATCGTGCATCTCCAACAGCTTCTATATTCGACATAAGATCAACTCCTCCCGATTCTCAGGTCTTATTGTTTCAGTATCTGTAACACCTGAATTCATAAGTAAAACCGCCCGAAATAATAAATGCTCACTTCTATTATATAATTTTGTGAGGACAAAGAAAAGTTTACAGTTAAAAAAAGGAACTTTTTTCTTATGTCGGCAGTATTGGACAAAATGCTGGATCAATACTAAAATAATGACTAATATTGTAAAAGAGGTTATTGTACAGGATGCATTTTTACAGAAGGAGAATTAGGTGAGAAAGTGGTTGTTGCAGAAATTGCAACAACCACTCCTCATGGTGCAATGAAGAGGAAAACTCAGAAAAATATTACAGGAGTTTATAATCTTGAAAAAGAGGCAAAAAAACAAATCAGAAAGAAAAAATAATTTGCATTAAAGCAAAACCAATGAAATTTTATTCAAAGGCTGTGCTTTAAGTTTAATTCTTCAAAAGAAAAAGATGCAGTCAAACAATCGAAATGTTATGATATACGTAGAGGCAAAAAGACTGACTGAAAAGGAGCTGTGTATGAAATTTTTTCACTTATCAGATCTACATATAGGATTAAAACTGATGAACCGGGACCTCCGCGAAGATCAGGAATATATATTGGATGAAATTACAGAACTGGCACGCAGGGAACGGCCGGATGCGGTGGTAATTGCGGGTGACATTTACGATAAGGCAGTTCCGTCAGCGGAGGCGGTGGAGGTTTTTGACCATTTTCTGGTCGGACTCACCGAAGCAGTGCCGGATGCGGTTATTATGATGATCAGCGGAAACCACGACAGTGCTCCGAGAGTCAACTGTTTCCGCAAAGTCCTTTCCGGGCAGAACATCTATATGGTGGGACAGCCGCCGCGTACAGAGTCAGAATATATCGAAAAAGTAACACTGAATGATGCATACGGAGAGGTGAATTTTTACCTCCTTCCGTTTGTGAAACCATCCATGGTGAAACAGGTTGTGGGAGTGGATGAGAATGGAAACAATCTTTCTTATAATGAAACACTTCATCGTCTGATCGGACGTGAAAAAATTAATTCAGACGAGAGAAATGTACTTGTCAGCCACCAGTTTTATCTTCCTTCCGGTAAGAATGCAGAGGATGTGGAACGTATGGATTCTGAGATGCGCACCGTCGGAAATATTGATGAGGTATCTGCGGATGTGCTGGGAAATTTTGATTATGCAGCACTCGGACACATCCACAAACCAATGAAAGTCGGGAGTGAATTATACCGTTATTGCGGAACTCCGCTTGCCTGCTCTGTGAGTGAAGCACAGCAGCAAAAAGGCATTATTATGGTAGAAATGGGTGTAAAAGGAGAGGTAAAAACAACAATTTTACCGCTTGAACCGTTGCGACAGGTGAAGGTTGTAAAAGGAACTCTGGAGGAGGTTTTGAAAGAATCCTGTAAGGATTATGTGACTGTGATCCTGACAGATAAGGCGGATCTGGATGTGATCGATATGCAGGAACGTATCCGTCTGGCATTTCCGAATCTGCTGGAGATCCGGAGGGAAAATCAGCGGAAAACGGATTATACCAGAACGTTACAGACAGAAGAATTGCTGGATCCGTATGAGCTGTGCTGCTCTTTCCTGAAAGATCTGGACGAAGAAGAAAAGATGATTTTGCAGGATGTACTACATACGGTTCAGGGGGTGAAATAAATGAAACCTTTACGTTTAAAAATGCAGGCATTTGGCTCATATGGTAAAGAAACTACAATTGATTTTGAGAAAGTAAATCAGAATCTTTTTCTTATAACCGGGGATACCGGAGCGGGAAAAACGACGATCTTTGATGCGATCGTTTTTGCTTTATATGGAGAAGCCAGCTCTTCTTTAAACAAAAAAGAAGGCGTAGTTCTGCAGAGCCAGTATGTGGATTTTGATTCAGAACCGTATGTCGAACTTGTCTTTTCGGAAGGCCGTGATGAAAAACGGGAAATCTATACAGTGCGCCGTGTTCCGAGACATCTCAAAACGATCACAAGAGGTGCAAACAAGGGTAAACCAAAAGAAAATACAGGTTCGGTAAGTCTGATCATGCCAGACGGATTGGAATATCCATCCAAAGAAGCTGACCGAAAACTGCAGGAGACTGTAGGACTTACCAAGAGTCAGTTTATGCAGGTTGCGATGATTGCACAGGGCGAATTTATGGACCTTCTTCGTGCAAAATCAGATGATAAAAAGGTCATTTTCCGGAAGCTTTTTAATACAGAAATGTATCAGGATATTGTGACAGAACTGGGTAACCGCAAGCGCGTAAAAGAGAAAGAAATCGCAGTTCTGAAAACACAATGTCAGGGAGAAGTGAGCAGGATCCGTATACCTGAAACATATGAATCAGAGAATCTGAAACAGTTGAAAAAACAACTGGAAGATGGTGAGATGACACGCCTTACTGACTTTCTGGAAGAAGTGGAAAAACTGTGTGACTGGCTGGAAAAACATACTGATCTGGCAGAAAAAGATTATCGGAAATCAGGGAAAAGCAGGGATGAAAAAAGAGAGGAATATACGAGAGCAGAAGAGGTTCTGAAATGGTTTATACAGCTGGAAGATGCAGAGCAGAAACTGCAGGAATGTGCAGGTGATGAAGCAAAAATGGTGGAAACAACAGCCCTGATCAGCCGTATCAGAAATGCGTATGAGATCAGAGAGACCAGTGTTCTCTTAAATGATGCGGAGAGACGACTGACAGAATTAGAACAATCATTAAAGACTCAGGAAAAACAGTTGCCAATATTGGAAGAAACGCGGAAAACAGCGGAAAAAGCAGAGGAGCAGAAAAAGCTGATTCGTGATCAGGAATTGCAGAGTTACAGCAAAATTGCAGAAAAAGTGCAGAAGGCACTGGAGCTTTTGAATCAGATAAAGAGCCTGCGTGTGCAGGCAGAAGCAGACAGGAAAAACTGTGCTTTGGCATCAGAAAACACACAGAAAGTACGCAAGCAGCAGGAGACTTTGGAACAGAAAGAAATACAGTGGAAAAAACAGAGCGAAGAGCTGGCTGAAGTGGATAAGAAGCTGGTACTCGCAGAGAATAAAAAGCAGGAAGCAGATGCTGTTTTGCAAGAGATTAAAGACGTTAGGGTACTGGGAAATCAGGCAGAACAATGCCGTAAAAATGCGATTAAAACAAGAGAAAATTATGCAAAAATAACTGAAAAATATAACGCGGTAAATACAGAATATGAAGAAGTGAGACTGTATTTTCTAAACGCACAGGCCGGCTTTCTTGCAGCAGAACTGGAACCGGGAAAACCCTGTCCGGTGTGTGGTTCCATAGAACATCCACATCCGGCGAAAAAAGATGTGGAATCTGTGGATATCTCTGAGGAAAAACTGCAAAATATGCAGACAAATGTGGATAAACTGCGTAAAGATCAGGAAAAAGCTGCTGGGGATGCAGCGGCGGCCAGATCAGAATACGATACACGAAAAGATACTTATATTGCCAGTGTACGAAAGCTCCAGGAACGTTTGCACAGAAGTATTTCCTCTATAACAGAGCAGTCGAGCGTAACGGAAATGAGCAATGCTCTGGAAAACTGGAAACAGCAGACAGAGACAGAACTGGAAAAACTGACGGCAGATGCGAAGCTTCTGGTAAAAATCCGTGAAGCACTTCAAAATGTGGAAAAGCAGAAAAAACAGTTGCAGGACACTTATGATGAGTGTACAGAGAAAGAAAAAGCTGCTGCTGAAAAACTGGCAGGAAGTGAAGCCGCGCTGGAAAATGTAAAAGGGTCCGTTGAATTTAAGACCGAAGAAGAGGCAAGGGCGGCACTGCTTCAGGCTGAAGACAGCAAAAAACAGGCAGAAGAAGTATATCAGAAAGTTCTGGCAGAAGCGAAGAAAGCCGCAAATGCGCAGAAACAGGCAGAAACCCTGATCAGCCGTTACCAGCAGGAGATTCCGGAACAGAAGAAGTGTGTGGAAGATCGAAAAACTTCTTATACAGAAGTAATGGAAATAAAACAGATGACAGAATCTGAATGGAAAGAGCTTGTGGAGACGTACAGCCGTGAAGCGGCAGAAGAGTTTCAGAAAACGGTTAATGCATATAATGAGAAAAAGACTGCAGCACAGGCAAGACGAGATTCTGCGCAGAATGCAGTTGGGGAATCAAAACGTCCAGTGTTGGAAGAACTTCAGAAAGAAAAAGAAGTTGCAGAAACGGAATATTTGGAGACAGAAAAGATTTATAACCAATTGCGAATAGATAACAAGGATGACAGAGAAATTTTTGATACACTTTCATCCAGGCTGGAAGAGCGAAAATCAATCGTGGAGGAACATGCCAGAATCGACGCGTTGTACCATATGACTTCAGGAAATGTCAGTGGATCTCGTATGGACCTTGAGACTTATGTGCAGCGCTATTATCTGGAACGCATTTTGTATGCTGCAAACAGGCGCTTTCAGGAAATGTCTGCAGGACAGTTTGAGCTCCGGATGTATGATCTGGAAAAAGCCGGTGAGGGTAAAAACCGGGGACTTGATCTGATGGTGTATTCTACTGTAACAGGGAAGGAGCGAGAGGTTCGTACACTTTCAGGTGGAGAATCCTTTATGGCGGCATTGTCGCTTGCGCTTGGAATGGCGGATCAGATTCAGCAGAGTTCAGCTGCAATCAACCTGGACATGATGTTTATTGATGAGGGCTTTGGTTCACTGGACGAACATTCACGCAATCAGGCGGTTCGTGTGTTGCAGGAAATGGCAGAAGGTTCCAGACTGATTGGAATTATTTCTCATGTGTCAGAACTGAAGCAGGAGATTGAAGATCAGTTGCTCGTAAACAAAGATGAGAATGGAAGCCATGTGAAATGGCAGATCAGCTGATTTTTGGTAAAATATAAAAGCAGGGAATAGAAGTATTAGAGAATGTTAGGAGAAAAATGACAGAAGAAACTTTGGAAAAACTGGCACAGTTGCTGGAACAGGATCAATTTGAACTGCTTATTCCGGAGAAGATGCGGACAGAATCGGGAAGAATATCGGATAAGGGATCAGCCAGCATGGATATTCCATTGGTATATCTGATGAATGATGCGGTCGAGAGCTTTCTGGTTTTTCGAAATGTTCGTATGACGGGGGAATATCACAGCGATTATCAGGGAGAACTGCAGGCATCCATGACCAGGCAGGATGGCAGATTTGTGCTTGTCATAAAACAGGATGATACAGTGCTGACATTGTTTTTTGAGGATCTGGAATTGGAAGTCCATCTGTATGAATATGCATATACTGGTCATTTCTGGGTAAAAGACTATGAATATTTGCGACAATTGGAGTATCGCCTTGCGATTCTCAGGGATAAATATGATTATCTTGGTGAGGCATATTGCACGGAAGAAGAAATAAAACTGGCGGCACTTGTAGAATTTCCACCATTAAATTATTGCTGCTATCCGGCAGTACCGGAGAAATATATCGTGCCCAGAGAAAATCCCTGGATACCTTCTGAAAAAGCAATTGTTTATATGAAAGAACTGGCAGCGGAATGTGAGGATGCTTCTTTGCTGAAAATGTTAGAATTCTATAGAAAGCATCCTGCGAAAATCTGGGCGAAGAGACTTGCGGTTATGCTGCATCAGACGAAGCACAGCAGAATTGTAGATCTGTTGTCAGAGAGACTGCAGCAGGCAACGGCAGATTATCCAAGAAGATTTTTTGGAGATGATGTGGAACGGAAGTATCAGCAAGCATTGGAAAGAGCAAAACAGCGTCAGAGGGAGTTGAAGAGCCAGGGAATTCGTGCAGATCTTCTGAGAGAAGAACCTTTTACGATTGCGCGTGATTCTTTGAATTATAAACTGTATCTTATGATATGGAAGGAACAGAAGGGGAACCGAGTAACAGAAATAGAAGAATATATCTGTGAATAATAGATTCTTAAAGCCAAAAGCTGTATTAGCAGGAGAAAACCTGAAATACAGCTTTTGTTGTTCTTTTGAAAATATGGAAAGTTATGCTTTTTTCATTTTGCCAAGTTCTCTGCGGGCAAAAATAACTGCCAGGATAAAAGCTGCAGTATCTGCAATCGGGCCGGCATACATTACGCCGTCAATTCCCATGAATATTGGGAAGATGACAACCAGTGGTAACAGAAAGATTACCTGTCGTGTCAATGACATGATGATGCCAAGTCCGGCTTTTCCTATAGAAGTAAAAAATCCGGCAGACATTGGTTGGATACCATTTGCGAAAGTAAGAAGCATAAAAATCCGTAGATAGTTTTCTGCAAATTTAAAGTACAGATCACTTTTGCCGCCAAACATGCTGATAATCTGATGTGGAAAGATCTGGAAGCACAGGAAAAAGAATGTGGCAATGATCGTACATGCTGTTGCAGAATAACGATATGCCTGACGAACACGGTCGTATTTTTTAGCTCCATAGTTAAAGCCCCAGATAGGCTGTGCACCCTGGGCAATTCCAATGCAGATCGCAAGAAAAACCATATTTACTTTTGACACAATCCCAACGCATGCAATTGGGATATCACTTCCATAAACAGAAGACGCTCCGTAATAACGAAGAGTGTTATTCATTACAATCTGGACAGCACCAATTGCAATCTGGTTGATGCACGAAGAAAGTCCAAGCGAAGAGATTGCTTTGAGGTGGATCAGCTGAGGCTTAAACATATTTCTTTCCAGATGCATATGGCGAAATTTTGCAAAATAAAGTACAACCAGCATGGCAGAAATAAACTGGCCGATGACAGTAGCCCATGCACCGCCCTTGATTCCCCATTTGAAACCAAAGATAAACAGTGGGTCAAGAATCGTATTGATGATCGCACCGGTCAGGGTACACATCATAGAATAAGTAGGACTGCGGTCGGCACGGATCAGGTGATTACCGCCGACGGATAAGGTGAAAAATGGAAGTCCGATGGCGATAATGCCTACATAATCAATTGCATAAGGCATTACGGTATCCGTCGCTCCAAAGAAGATGAGCAGCGGTTTCAGAAAGATCAAAATCACCGCGGCAATGGCTGTACCTGTTATAACAAGTGATGATAAGGCACTTCCTGCAATCTCGCTGGCCTTTCGGTCTCTGCCGGCTCCCATTTCAAGATTGTAGTTAGATGCACCGCCGATTCCGAGGAGCAGTGCAGCGGCAGTTGAAATGGTTGTGACTGGAAATGCGATGTTTGTGGCAGCATTTCCGAGCATGCCGACACCCTGACCGATAAAAATCTGGTCTACTATATTATAGAGAGCATTGACCAGCATGCTGATGATAGCCGGGATTGCAAATTTAGCAAGAAGGCGGCCGGTTGGAGCAATGCCTAATGGATTGCTGGCATTTGTATTTGCAGTTGAAGGACTAGATTGAGATTTCAAGATAAATGACCTCTTTCTTCTATAGTATAAGATGTTTTTTATAAAGCCTGATTCAGGGCTGTTTATTAAGTATAACACAAAAAATAAAAAAAGTTCAAAAAAATTGTTGACAGATTCTTTTTATAGTGGTATTCTAACTAAGCTGTCGCAAGGAATTGTTTCTTCTACATAAACAATTTGAAAAGTTTTGAAAAAAACAAAAATAATTGTTGACAAAGAAACGAACATGTGATAGAGTAAACAAGTCGCTTGAGAGCGACACACAGACATCAAAAAATGCCTTGAAAAAACTTGAAAAAAGTACTTGACAGGCACTGATGAATGTGATAAAGTGAATGAGCTGTCTGAGAGACAGACAAACAAAGAACCTTGATAACTAAACAGTGAAACACATACGATTCTCGAAAATTCTTTAAGAATCATCATTCAACAGAATGAACTTTTTATAAACAGTAAAACGAGAGATAGCTAGTTGTTATCTTGAGTGAATCAAACATTTTAT
>ERZ506896.1010-NODE-1010-length-16102-cov-45.951081_pt1 | contig 16102 bp, 18 predicted proteins | sample MGYA00513176_ERZ506896 | MGnify/ENA metagenome assembly ERZ506896
CTTTCTGTTCCAAAGTCGCCCCGACGGGGAAGGTCACTTGTTTCTCATAGTACTCCTGAGCTTGTGCAGCTAAAAAGGCGCAAACCAAGGCTGCGGTTAAGATTATCTTTCTCATTGTTATAAAATATTTGATAGAATACTGACATACTTGAATTTATCTGTTTTGAGGGATTTTACTCATCAATGCCGTGACCGGGCTGACAAAATGAAGAGAGACCACCGGTACATATATTTGCCCATGGCGGTCTCCTTGTCAATCTAAATCACAGCTTGTAAATCCGTTGTCACTACATTTACCATCCCGGATTCTGTGGTAACAATTGCGGATTTCTCTGAAGTTCTCCAGTCGGAATCGGATAAAGGTACATCTTGTCTTCCCAAGTACGGCTTTTTCCTGCCTGATATGAAAGGTCGGGATTTGTGTAGTTGGGATATACAATGGCCAGATTACCGTCTGGTTTTCTTTTCCCCACATAAGTCAGTACATTATTGAGCACTTTACCGGCTTTCCAACGTTTCAGATCATTGAATCTGAAGCCTTCTCCTGCCAACTCAATGCAGCGTTCACGACGGATCTCTTGCAAAATAGGACTCAGACTGTATCCCCAGTCCGGCCATTTGGGATCGGTAAAGCCTACATTTACTGTCAGGTGAGGCATTCCAACACGGTCTCTTAATTGGTTGATAGTTCTATCCAAATCCGCATCGGTAATGGTATTCAATTCCGCTTTTGCTTCCGCATTGATCAGCAGGGTTTCTGCATAACGGTAAGCGATGCCATCGAAGGAGCTTTTCATATACAACGCCTGTGAGTATATGGGATTGAATCCTTTGATAGGTCTGTATCCTGTGAAACAGTGCTGGGTGATAAACTCATCTTCATTCACTACAAAAGTAGAGTCCTTCAGGTCATCTGTCACGTTTGTCGGAAAATCGTTAGTAAGGATCAGCTGTTTCAAACGGGGGTCACGGTTGGCCGTTTCCTTTCTCATTGTTTCATCGCCTAAATATTTATTACTTAGTGAAATGGGAAGCCCGTCCGAACAAAGGAAGCTTTCTACAAAACTTTTGGAGAAACCGCATCCGGCCTCACGTCCTGCAGCTGCCATGTTGTGTTCACGTATGTTCGTCTTATAATCCACGTAGAGGACGGCCTCTTTCAGGTCACTCTTGTCGTCTATGCGGTACATATTGAAATAGTCTTCTTGTGGATGGCCCGTATTATAGATTTCATATATTCCTGATGTGATAAGCTTGTCACTTTCAGTTGCAGCCATTTGCAACCACTTTTCTGCTTCTAAGGCATACTCCAATTCATCATGGTATTTATAATGGGTACCTTCATTCAGGCAGAACCGTGCCTTTACGTGTCTGGCTATGTCCTTATTCAGACGGTTGGCTTCTTCACTGCCCGCTTCCGGCAGCCATTGGATGGCGAAATCCAGGTCTTCGATGATTTTTTGGAACACTTGGTTTCTCTTCATCTTCGGACCGTACAGTTCCTCGCTGTCCACATTCAGGTCAACTTCCAGCCAAGGCACATCTCCCAAAAGCTGAATCTTGTTGAAATATTCCAGTGCACGGAAGAAACGCATTTCGGCTACATAAATGTTGACATCCGCTTCGGCAGCCTGCACACTCTGATAATGTGTCATGAAATAATTGATGTTTCGAATGTTCTGCCAGTTTGATTTTTGCCATACGCCACCTTCTGTAGGCACGACATATTGTCCCCATAGGAAAGAATTGATATTGTTGGGGACCTGGATGTCACTGTCCGTGTCATCCAAAACACTGACTCCTCCCGGTATCAGACCATAAAAGGCATTGGCATAGGCTTTCAGATCATTGACAGATACCCAAAAACTCTGGTCGTTCAAATTTTGCGGGCCTCTTTCCAGAAAAGAGTCATTACAGCCTGTCAGAGACAGGGCAGCCGCCATATAAAGTATATATTTCAGTTTCATAAAAATTTTGTGTTAAGATTAGAATACAACATTAAGTCCCAAAGCCAGCGATTTCTGCTGCGGATACTTGTATGGATCGTCCAGTTCCGGGTCAAATCCTTCCGGAGTATGCTTGAAAGTCAGCAGGTTCTCTCCGGTAAAATATACGCGGCATTTCTGTATTCCCCATTGTTTGGTCAGGGAAACAGGCAGGGTATATCCGAAAGACAATGATTTGAGACGCAGGTAGGATGCGTCAAGCAGATAGCGTGTCTGGTTTTGACCTAAAGCCTGGCTGCCGTTGAAACGTGCCACCGGAAGCCAGCCCTCTGCATTGTCTTCACGCCAGTAATCGTTACCTACAGCTGTAGGAACCTGCCACATGCTTCCGTATTGCCATTTAAAAGTATGGGGAAGCATCAGGTCACGTTTTCCGACACCCTGGAAGAATATTCCTAGATCAAAGCCTTTCCAGTCCGCCGAGATATTGAATCCGTAACGGTAACGCGCCTTGTTGTTACCGATAATCTTCATGTCACCCGGATTATCAACTGTGTTCTCTCCATTATCCACGACACCGTTACCGTCAATATCCATAAATCTGATATCACCGGGAACCTTGCTGATTCCGCCATCCAGCTTGGATTGGTCAGGGGCCGAAGTTATCTCATCCGATGACTGGAACAGGGTGGATTCGTATCCCCAAATATCACCGACTATTTGTCCTTCATAATATGGAGAAGACAATGATTTGGTCGGATTGTCATATTTGGTGATTTCTGCTTGGGTGTCAGAAAGATTGAATCCCACACTGTAATGTAGTCCGTTGTCCAGCTGGTCATTCCAGGTCAATGCCAGTTCCCAACCGCGTGTTACCATATCGGCGGCATTCTCCAAGGGCTCACTCATACCTAGGATATTAGGCAATATTCTACCCGGTCCCAACATATCGGTTGTTTTACGCTGGTAATAGTCGAATGTACCTTTCAAACGGTTCTGCAGGATGACAAAATCAAGTCCCAAGTCCCATTGGGTAACCTTTTCCCAGGTAACGGTATTGCTTACAAGACCACCTGGCAATACGTATTGGGGCTGTTTTCCCCCCATGATATATCCCAAGGTACCAGTTCCGTAATTGGACAGGTAAGCGTACCACCCATTATCCAAAGCCTGGTTTGCCAGACTACCGTAAGAGGCTCTTATCTTCAATTCATCAAAAAATCCGTTAGTGGGTTGTTTGAACCAGCTCTCTTCCGATAATTTCCATCCCAGAGAGAAGGAAGGACTAAATACGGAACGGTCATCTTTCGGGAATTTGGACGACAAGTCATAACGACCGTTCACCTCCAGCAGATAACGGTCTGCAAAACTGTAGTTTACACGGAAGAAACCGCTTCTTGTGGCCCAACTGTCATCCGAGTTCCCCACATATTTCTCTCCGGTAGCGGCGTTCATTGAGGGAAGGTCATTGGAGATAAGCTCATCCCGGCTTGCCGAGAAGCCACGGGTATGCTTGGTTTCCTGATTGTAACCGGCCATTACTTTGAAGTAATGTTTACCTAAAGTTAGTTCATAGTCACCGAACAGGTTGAAAGCATTGTATGTGTCATTGGCCTGGCTTTCTGATACGCCGCTTGGTCTGGAGTGTTGGAAAACCTGTAAGAATTTGCCATCTATACCATATTCGTTAAATGTTTTTCTGTGTACCTTGTTATGTTCGGCATAATAGTTGAACGTATAGTCCATGTTGATTGTCAGTCCTTTTAATGGAGTAAGCTTCACGGCAAGGGTGTTCCAGAAGTCATTTTTTGTGGTCTTACGTGAACCCATCTCATCCAGAACTGCGGCAAAATTGGTGTAGTTACCTTGACCTGACCAGTTACCATCAGGATGTTTTACAGGCATGAGAGGTTGTGTGTCGTTACCGATCCATGACTCTCCGTGTACGGCATCCTGGGCAAGTCCGTCCAGTTCGGTACGGATGTAACTTGTCTTCATGGAGACGTGCAGCCAGTTATTGATGTCATAATTGATATTGTTTACCATATTGAACTTACGGAAGCCCTCATCCCCATAACGCATCAGTGATCCCTGGTCTATATAGCCCACCGAAGTATAATAAGTGGCCTTGTCACTACCGCCGTTGATGTTTACATTATATTTTTGGACAGGGTAACTTTTTTTGTACATCTCCTTCATCCAGTCCGTGTTTCCACAATAGGCATATTTACCGGCCTGGCAATTTCCATATTGCCAGCTACTTGGGTCTTTTGCCACAAAGACCGGAAGATTGTTGACCGGATCATAGAAATAAGCTTCTATGTGTTCCATCTCCTCCTGGCTGAAAAGGTCACGACCGCTGGTTGTATTGTTTGCAGCGTTCATCCAGTGCGCATATTCCATAGAGTTCATGTATTCCGGACGGGTTGTCGGGCTGTTGAATGAAACAGATGCATCGAATGACACTTGTGTAGGCATATTCTTGCGACCACTCTTGGTTGTGATAAGGATAACACCATAAGCGGCACGGGCTCCATAGATAGAGGCAGAAGCTGCATCCTTCAATACAGATACGCTTGCCACATCTTGCGGATTGATCAGATTCGGATCCATCTGTACTCCGTCGACCAAAACCAGCGGGCTACCACCATTGATGGATGTTTCACCGCGGACATTGAAGCTTGAGCCTTTTCCCGGCTGTCCGCTGGTGGTGATGTTCAAGTTAGGAATTGTTCCTTGCAAACCTTGTCCCAAATTGACGATGGGACGGTCTGCCAGCACTTTGTCATCGACGGCAGAAACCGCACCGGTCAGATTGGCTTTCTTGACAGTCGCATAACCTACAACAACAACCTCATCCAGGGTCTTGCTGTCCTCTTTCAGCGCGATTTTTAAAGGTTTGCCCTCCCATACGATTTCAGAGTCTACATAACCAACATATGAAACGACAATGACATCACCTTTCTTGACATTTGGGATACTGAAATCTCCGTCCAGTCCTGTTATTGTTCCGTTTGTTGTTCCTTTGACAACGACAGACGCACCGATGACGGTCTCACCGTTCTGATCTACAACCACCCCCGTGCAAGTATTGTCTTGTTGTACAGAATACATTTCTACAGCCGCTGCATGGGGTACGGCCTGCACATATCCGGTAGAAAAGCCGGATAAAAGTAACATAGCGCTTACTAGCTTTAGTCGCTCTTTTTTCATAGCTTTAATATTAAAAATGTGTTTTATGACAATTCATCTGTGATTTTTATTTTGGTTTTAAGGGAAATTCCTAATTATAAAAAATTAAACCAATAAGTTAATGAATTCCCTCTTTTTTAAAGGTTCTTTTGTTTTTGGGTGTAAAAATATTAATATTATTTTAAAATGCAATGCAATGTTTACAATATTTTTTTTAAAAAATATCGTTTACGCAAACGGTTAAGTTAATTCTTACATTATATACCGGCGAGATGAAATTTATCTAGCAATAACCTGAATTACTACTGTCTAATAAAAGTTGACTAATCGGTCTTTGAATTTATTGGAATACAGTCTCTTAAACAGTATTTTAAAATGAAATGAATTTTATTTTTAACACTCTACTAAACATTATCAATTATTTTCTATATGTGTAAGTTTAACTAATTTAGGATTACCATCCTCACTCATTATCGTTGCATAAAAGGTTTCAGATGTTACAGATACACTCAATGTATAAATTCTGCTAGAAGGGCTATAGTTCTTTTGGAAATTTCCTTTTCAATCGAAACATAAAATATATGACTTAAAATCTTTCTGATTATCCAGTGGTACTTCTTTTCCTGTATATAAGAAAAACAAGTAATCAGCAGAACATGTAATCCTCTATGGGCTTCAGGTTGTAGCATCCCCTTATAAACGATCTCACGCTTACCATCTTCTCCAGATATACTTAATCTTGCTTCCATCACTTTTTCAAACGAAGACATCAGAAGTTCTGGCAACCCCCAGTCCGGACTATAGAGTAATGAATAAGGATGAGTTATTGCAGGATATTTATTCTGATAATTTAACGTGAGTTCGAAATAAGAATAAATATATTTCACTTATAATTAGAAACATAGCGATAAAAGTATTAAATTTATAGTGTTGAATTATAACATTTAAACGATTACCACTATGTTTCCAGAGTCTAAAGTTACAGAGATTTATTGTATGGCCGATGATTTTTGCAAGGAATTTACATTGCAACAGGAAAAATATATGATTAAGGATATGAAGACCATGCATCGTAACAAACCCAACCGTATGAGTGATGCGGAGATTATGATTATTCTAATCCTGTTTCATTCCGGTGGTTTCCGTTGTTTCAAGCATTACTACAAGGAGTATGTCTGTAAACATCTGAAACACCTTTTTCCTCGTCAGGTTTCTTATAACCGTTTTGTGGAACTGGAGAAGGAAGTATTGCTTCCCATGACCATATTCATCAAAAAAGTACTGCTGGGAACTTGTACCGGCATCAGTTTCGTTGATTCCACTCCCTTATGTGTATGTCGTAACCAAAGAATCTTGATTCATAAGACATTTGAAGGGCTTGCCGAGCGTGGAAGATGTTCTATGGGATGGTTCTTCGGATTCAAGCTGCATCTGATAATCAATGACAAAGGAGAGAACTTTACGCCTGGAAATGTGGATGACCGGGAACCCTTGGAGCAGGGTAAGTTTCTGAAGAACATTAAAGGAAAACTATGTGCAGACAAGGTATATATTGGCCAGGCTCTGTTTGAGAATCTTTTCCTGAATGGCATACAGCTTGTCACTAAAGTTAAAAACAATATGAGGAACTCCCTGATGAGTATTGCCGACAGGATCCTGCTCAGAAAGAGAGCGTTGATTGAAACAGCCAATGACGAGCTGAAAAACATTGCACAGATAGAATACTCACGACATCGTTCTTTCAGCAATGTCATTGCCAATTCATTATTTGCTATTGCAGCCTATTGTTTCTTTGAAAAGAAACCCGCTATTTTTATCAATGACGGGCAACTTACTATCTTTTGATTTTATGTCGAACTCACGTTAATTATCTTCAACCAAGGTGGATTTGGGCATTACCTTGTTTCCAGAACGGTGAAGGTCAGGAAAACAAAGGTAAGTGTAGTACTTGAATGTAATACCCAGACAACTATTTTATGCTGTTGTAGTCGTTCTACGGTTAATCTAAAAATAAACTGAAATAAAAGTTGAATGGATCTGAAGAGAGACTTAATGGTTGGAATGGATTTGTGATTTTATATTTGAATATCAGGTATCTTGTGCTGTTAAGAGTTTACCAGTAAAGATGAACTTCTTCAGGATATCTACCTTGAGGAAGTAAAAGCAACTTAAAAAAAAGATAAAATTTAGAAATAAATCTTGCTTTTATATAAATACAAGTATATTAGCATATAAATAAATTTTATTAATATGAAAGAGTCATTGGATATATCTAAGGATAATTTACAGGATGCTGCAAAGTCATGCAATAACTGTAATGAACCTAATATGAAGGAAATACTTCTTATAAAATGTGATACTACTATTTATGCAGATGAGATTACAAATCTGCTTATTGAAAATAACATTGTTTCTCGCCAGCATGATGAGGGACAAGATCAAAGGCCAGGTGCTTATGGTGCAATTACAGGTATTGCGATATATGTTTATGAGAAAGATTATGAAAAGGCTGTTGAGATAACAAATCCTATTGTGAATAGTAGAAATAAATCTCATGTTTGGTGCCCTAAATGTGGAAGTTACAATGTATCGGCTATATACGTAAGTAATAAATACGGAACTGCGATATCATTATTGTGCATCTTTCTTGTTCTTATTCCTGGGCTTTATATTGTTTGGGCAAATGATTTTGGTCTCAGATCAACTATTGCAGATTATATAGTATTGTCTATGTTTATTTTTTTTCTTGTAATAGCATTTTCCGGAAAAATTTCTAATGCCAATTATATGTGTAAAGATTGTAATAAAAGGTTCTACCATAAATGATTTTTTTGTAGTAAGGTCACTGAATTTCAGTCGAAAACTCAGTATATGAGCCTAAAATAACGTGAGCTCGATATAAGGGTTAGAATAATTTATTTGAAAATTAGGAATATAGCGATAAAAGTATTAAATATATAGTGACCAATTATAACATTTAATCGATTACCACTATGTTCACAGAGTCTAAAATTACAGAGATTTATTGTATGGCCGATGATTTTTGCAAGGAATTTTCGTTTCAAAAGGAAAAATATATGATTGAAGACAAGAAGACCGGGCATCGTAATAAGCCTAATCGGATGAGTGATGTGGAGATTATGGTCATTCTTATTCTGTTCCACTCCGGTGGTTTCCGCTGCTTCAAGCATTATTATAAAGAGTATGTCTGCAAACATTTGGAACACCTGTTTCCGCACTAGGTGTCCTATAACCGTTTTGTGGAACTGGAGAAGGAGGTGTTGCTTCCCCTGACCATTTTCATAAAGAAAGTCCTGCTGGGAACCTGTACCGGTATCAGTTTTGTGGACTCAACTCCTTTACATGTCTGTCGTAACCAAAGGATTCTGATTCATAAGACATTTGAAGGGCTCGCAGAGCGAGGAAAATGTTCCATGGGATGGTTTTTCGGATTCAAGCTACATCTGATAATCAATGACAAGGGTGAAATCCTCAATTTCATGTTCATACCTGGAAATGTGGATGACCGGGAACCCTTGAAGCAGGTAAGTTTCTGAAGAACATTAAAGGAAAACTATGTGCAGACAAGGTATATATTGGCCAGGCTCTGTTTGAGAATCTTTTCCTGAATGGCATACAGCTTGTCACTAAAGTTAAAAACAATATGAGGAACTCCCTGATGAGTATTGCCGACAGGATCCTGCTCAGAAAGAGAGCGTTGATTGAAACAGTCAATGACGAGCTGAAAAACATTGCACAGATAGAACACTCACGACATCGTTCTTTCAGCAATTTCATTGCCAATTCATTATCTGCTATTGCAGTCTATTGTTTCTTTGAAAAGAAACCCGCCATTGAAGTGAACTTTATCAATGACGGCTTACTATCTTTTGCTTTTATGTCGAACTTACGTTAGGATAATGTGTTCTCTCACCTTGTTGCCTACCCATACGTCCCAGCCTTTTAGGGCTGTAGATAGGGATATAGGAATTCGGATCTTTCGTTTCCAAAGCGGCAGTTTGTTTCATTGCTTGCTTTTCTCCGAGTGGATCCTTGTTGTTTTTCCGGTCGTATAATCTTTTTTTCCGGACAAGGTGTGGTGAGCGTATTTGTATGGTTTTGTTTTTCCCACAGAAGTAAACGGAACGTATAATTGTTCCTGACAACCTGTTCTATTGCTTTGCGACCAAGTTTGTGCTTCTTGCCATGTTCTTTGGAATCGTGTTTTGGGTGAACTGCGAACTTTTCCATATAAAGCGGTTGCAAAGTCTTTCATGGATATTCCTTGCTTTTATGGTTATCAGTAACGCAGCCATTATCGGTTTTATCGTTTGGCATAATCATAGACGGTAACAGAGGGGAAATAAAAATACCAGTTTTACACTAATTAGGTGGTATCCATACCAGTATTGAAACAACGTTTATACCTTTGTGCACAGTAATCACTAATGGATATTATGGCAAAAATTAAAGTTCAGAACACAGAGTGAAATATCATTCAAACACATTAATATAGTGTCGGTCTCACTATATATTACTGCACTCTGAATAATACCTCTGTAGATTTTATTTTTAAATAGGAACGGGATAAATATTCAATCGTTAATTTATGAGTATCTTACAGTCGGATATTACCTCGGAACAACCTGTTTTTGCAATTTATTATGATTTCTTTTTAAAATTCTTGTATATATGTTTTTTCTTTTGTTTAAAAATGTGTATATTTGTAGAGTTAATTTAATCATCATTTATGAAATAAATAGCAAGAATATATTATTTAGTAAGAAAATCATAAACTATAATTATCAATCATTATGAAAGTAAATATCAAAACCGTATTATGTGCTACAGTATTTATCTTATTTATTGGATACAATGTATACAGTTCACAAAAGAAAGGAGTAATATCTGAAATGGCTTTAGCAAATATTGAAGCTTTAGCTAGCGGTGAAGAATTAGGTTGTGGAGGCAATCCAACCTTTATAAAAGATAATACATTGAAAAGCACCCTATGTCCACCTCTATGGTTAGGAGGAACTCACCTGAAATGCAAATCCGAAACTAATGTTTGTTGCGATCCTTCTAAACAAACTGATTGTGAAGGAGGTATATTCTAACCGATTATAGACTTGTAAAAATATTGCTTTAATGTCAATACTTTTACATATTTTTTTAATGTTGTATGTATAAATCGCTTTTTCACTTTACTACCTTAAGCACAATGTGTTTGAGTATTTTCTTTGGTAGTTGTAACACTCCCAAAGAAACTAACGATGCTCCAGTTATAATATCTGTCAATTCCCAAACAAGTGACCGGAAAATCAAAATGTCCGAGTTATACTCAGCATTGGAATACATCAAACTAGAAACTACTCCCGAAAGCCTGATAGCCCAAGTTTCTAAAATTATTCCCTTAGATACGCAATTACTTATCGTAGATAAAGAAAGTTCTAAAATTCTGTTGTTCGACGTAAATGGGAAATTTATGGGAACCATTGGAAGTAAAGGTGTCGGAGCTGGTGAATTTATAGAGATAGAAGATGTAGCAGTAGATAAAAAAGGAGAAAAGATATTTGTCTTAGATCATTCTGGGAAACGAATCTTAATCTACGATTTAAAAGGGAATTTTGCCAATGACATAAAAACAGATTTCATAGCACACGAAATAGAATACTTGGAAAATGGAAATTTAGCCTGTTACTGCGATTATTCAGCAAATGAGACCTATGAAAAGAATGAGACGCGCCCTAACCTTATATTGTTGGATTTAAACAGTATAGAAGCACATCCTTTTTTATATGTTCCGCAATCAATTTCCGTACAAGAGGTAAATTCACCTTTTTCGGCTTTGTTTTCACACACTTCTCGGCATGCCTTCCTTTTTGACATATTGACCAATTCTATCTACGAAATTGGAAAAGAAAGAATTAATAGAACATTTGTATTAAATTTTGGTAACGAGGAAACGGCAAACCAAAAATCTTATGTCCGCAAGTTGGAAGAAGAGCAATTAATCGCAGAAAGAATTATGCCGGGAGCCTCTGATTCGCCCCAATATCCTATTATTACATCATTGATAAGTTGTAATGCCTTCCTTTTTCTGAACGCCATAGATTACAGTACGATGGATGTATATCAGATAGCTTATTCTGTAGACAATGCCAAATGTATTTACGGAAAAGCCCGAAAACAATTTCCTATAGAAAACGATATAGATGGTGTTGTTCCCTTTGCGCCCTACGCGGCTTCTCAAAGCAAAATATATGGCGTCATAGAATCATATCAGCTGGCTGCATCAGAACTGACGAACAGTAAAGTTGCAACTATTTTAGCTGATATTGAAGAAGATGACAATCCTATTATTGTAATAGCTGACACTAAAAAAATAGATTGACATTTGACTCATGAGGAAAAAGTATTCCATAATTTTCATTTGTTTGGTAATGATAACGTTGAATGCAATTTGTCTGAATTGGGCTATTCAACAGGAAAGAATGAAAGAATTAGCAGTTACAACAGCAAGTGATAGAAAACAGATTCTATCACTTTTGTTAGGTAATATGCAAATGCATTACACTTATTCAGAATGTCAATTACCTGATATTATATTAATTGATAAATTAAAAAACGAAATAACTCTCTCTTCAATAATAGCAGATAAGAGGAAACTTGTTTTAAAGTTTTCTCCCCAAAATTGTTATCCATGTATCGAATTTAGTATGTCTTGCTTAGAGAAATTTGCCTTAAGCATACCTAATATTAAAGAACGATTGTTGATTATTATTAGTGATGCCAATTATAGGGAATATCAAGCTATATCTAATAGTTTACAATCCGATATTCCTATTTATTTATCTAAAGATACCACTCTTAGTACAATATTAAAAGAAGAAAATACACCTTTTATTTTTGTTATGGATGAAAGATTATATATGGATGATTTATTTATACCCATAAAAGAGCTTCCTAATTATTCAGATTTGTATTTTCATATAATGAAAACAAAATATTTCAGAAATCTATAAAAAGGAGGAGAAATATTTTTCTCTTCGTTTAGTTTTAAAATTATGCTTATCTCTAAAATTCTAAATGCGATGATAAAACAAAGACTGTTTCCGGCTGTCATGGGATATGCTTGTATACATATTATGTATTCTTATGACAGCTTGCAATCTTCCTGGTCCATTGGAGCAAACTTTGAGACAAGCAGAAGATAACAGGATAGAATTGGAAGAAGTTTTAAAACATTATCAAAAGGACAAATTAAAATAAATATTTTATGAAAAAGACAAATATTGGGGCTTTTATCCTATTATTTTTTATTGGTATAGGTCTGAAAAGCTGCAATCAGACTGACACAGACAGTAAAAACATTACCGTAGATGTAAAAAATAATTATTTTCTAAAAAAAGAAATAGCCCTTCAGGATTTTATGGATGTTGAGTATATTCCGTTGGAAACTACAGATGAATTCATTACGCAAGGGGTGGTAATGGCAATTAGTGATAAATACATATTGACAAAAAATTATGTCAATGATGGATATATATATATATCTTTGACAGGAAAACCGGTAAAGGAATAAGAAAGATAAACAGAAAAGGACAGGGTGGGGAAGAATATGCTTTCATCGTAAGTGCTGTTCTGGATGAAGATAATGAGGAGATTTTTGTCAACTCTTCAAAGAAAATACTGGTATATGATTTGTATGGTAATTTCAAGCGCAGTTTCAATACTGTTGGTGGCGCAGATTATATGGATATTTTCAATTATGATAAGAATAATCTTATCTGTTATGATATGACTGTATATTATAGGGACGGAGAAGAAAAGGACAAGGAGTTCTATCATTCCATTATATCGAAGAAGGACGGTAGTGTTACCCGTGGTATTTCAATTCCATTCAAAACAGTTAAGGCTCCATTTGTACGTCAGGGGGATGTTATAACAGCAACAACAGTACGTGCTCTTATACCTTGTCAAAATAACTGGCTTCTTGTTGAAACATCTTCCGATACTGTTTATAGCTATAGACCGGACAATAATCAGTTGAATCCTTTCATAGTTAAACAGTCATCCGGTGAACCGGAGGTACTTATCACAATGGGACCTGTAACAGACCGATATTATTTTTTTAAGATAATAGAAAAGAAGTTTGACTTTTCAAAAGGAAGAGGATTCCCAGCTACAGACCTGATGTATGATAAAGAAGAGGATGCATTTTACAAGCCTGTAATTGTTAATGCTGATTATATAAATAAACAGGAAGTAAATATGACAGAAAATGTCGGTAATGGAGATGTTGCTACCTATCAGAATCTGATGGCAGACCGACTTATTGAGGCTTACGCTGATAATAAGCTGAAAAATCCCCTAAAAGAGATTGCAGCAAAATTGAATGAAGAATCAAATCCTGTTGTCATGCTTGTAAAGTATAGGGAATAGAAGCCTTGGTGTATAGAATAAAATACCATTGCTATTATTCTATGAAACCCGCATAGAATACTTATAACTTTGAAGAAGGCTGTGGTTTTTATCTGATAGAGTCTTTATGTCCAAATAAACAACATAGAATTAAAACTGGATATAATGTTTTTTGAAGTCTTTGATGCTTCTTTTCCGCTTGTTTCATTTCATGGTTCTATAAGTTTCTGTTGTTTATGGAGATGGAACAGAAGGTAGAGCATATAGGCCTGAGAACTTATTCGAATAGGATTTTAATGCAAATCATATTCTAGAAAGTATGAATGTCTTGGTAGCATGTGAAGAAAGTCAGGCCGTTTGTCTGGCTTTCAGAAGATTGGGTCATAGGGCTTTCAGTTGTGACCTTCAGGAATGCAGTGGTGGATATCCGGAGTACCATTTTAAGGGGGATATGTTTGATGTAATAGCCAATAGGAAGGTATGGCGTAAGCATCCGGTAAAGTACACATTGTAGTACTAAAAACTCTTCTATTACTTTGCGGTCAAAAAGTCGTTATGAAACGAACAATGAGTAAAGAAGAGTTTTTAGCGCTATATAAGCGCCAACAGTCCAGCGGACTAACAATAAAGGATTTCTGTGATAATGAATCGTATCCTGCTTCCTGTTTTCATTATTGGAAGAAGAAATATGGATTGAGTCACCCGTATACCAAACACACCGAACCTACAGGTGATTCGTTTATCCCTCTTAATATTAATCATACTCCTGCCATTCCCACTTCATCATGTGGTGACAGGCGTGTAACCATAGAACTTCCATCCGGCATAAAGATCCACCTCAACATCCTAAGTAATCCGGAGATTATTTATGGCCTGATCAGTAAATTATGTAGCCATGTTCTGCCTGAATGATACGATGCGCTACTTCCTGTGTCCCGAGAAGACAGATATGCGCAAAGGAATAAATTCTCTTTGTGGGCTTGTTCATGATAAAATGGGATATGACGTTCGACTTGGCGATGTGTTTATCTTTGTCAACCGAAGCAGAACAACCATGAAACTTCTGCATGCCGAAGACGGAGGTATGGTTTTATACATAAAACGCCTTGAGGAAGGTACCTTCAGACTTCCTTCCTATGATAGTGAAAGCCGTTCCTATCCCATGGAATGGCGTGATTTAGTACTGATGGTGGAAGGCATAACCGATAATCCGAGTGATAGACTCAAACGTCTTAAAGCCGGTCGAAAAGAAGGATTTTATTGATTAAAAAGAGCTTCCTAAACTTGTATAGCTGTACGATTTTCAGTATCTTTACATTATAATAAGATACTAAAAAGAATGATTCATACAGATACGATGGAACTAATAATCAAGAATCAACAGGAGCAAATAAAAGGGCTTCTGGAGACAAATCGTACCCTTGTAGAATCAAATCAGAAACTTATGGAACAGACGGGAGAACTGCAGCAAAAAGTACAGGAACTCCTGTCGCAAGTAGCCTGGTTAAACAGACAGCTTTTCGGCAGAAAGAGTGAAAAGCTGGCATCCTTGGATCCCAACCAGCTTGCCTTGTTTGATACCTTGGCTAATCCCAGGCAAGAGGAAACGGATCTTGTGGAGACTGGCGTAGGCACTAGGACATGTAAACCGGACGGAAAGAAAAAAGAATCCCGCCGTAATCGGGAACTGTTAGAGGGGCTGCCCGTTGTGGAAGTCATTGTCGAACCTGATAATGTGGATCTGAATCGATATCGTCGTATAGGTGAAGAGCGCACACGTACGCTTGAATTTGAACCGGGAAAGCTATATGTCAAAGAGACAGTACGTCCCAAATACGGACTCAAAAATAATTTAAGTCTTCCCAAAGAGGGTGAAAGCGGTGTCATAATAGCACCGCTTCCACCTTCCCCTATATACAAATGTCTGGCAGGGCCTTCCTTGCTAGCCGAAATACTTCTGCAGAAATATGAATATCATGTTCCCTTTTACCGTCAGGTAAAGGAATACAGACATTTGGGTGTACGACTGCCGGAAAGTACTTTAAGCGGGTGGTTTAAGCCAGTATGTGAGTTATTAAGTCCTCTTTATTCGGAATTAGTAAAGCTCGTAACGGGCAGCGGATATGTTCAGGTCGACGAAACCACAGTACGGGTCATCAACAAAGGAAAGGGAAAAACCGATAAGGAGTATTTATGGATGGTCAGGGCAGCTATGGAAAAACTGGTCATCTTCCATTATGATGACGGTTCCCGATCCGGACAGACAATCAGAAATTTATTAAAGGACTTCAAAGGATATCTTCAAAGTGACGGATACAGTGCCTACAATGCGTTTGATGGCACTAAGGACGTGTGCCTTATTGCCTGTCTGGCCCATATCAGAAGACATATGGAGCTGGCACTGGATGAAAATAGATCACTTGCTGAATATGCTCTTAAACAAATACAGGAACTATATCATATTGAGCAGATAGCAGATGCCCGGAAACTCGATGCGCAGGGACGATGTGCACTCCGCCAGCGTTTAGGCAACTCCCATA
>ERZ506896.1026-NODE-1026-length-15868-cov-4.014861_pt1 | contig 15868 bp, 13 predicted proteins | sample MGYA00513176_ERZ506896 | MGnify/ENA metagenome assembly ERZ506896
TGCTCTTCCGATCTTCGTATTCGGCTCCGGACCGATCCGAATCGGACAGGGAATAGAATTTGACTATTGCTCTGTCCATGCTTCTTGGGCATTGACAAAAGCGGGGAAAAAATCCATTGTCATTAACAATAATCCGGAGACGGTTTCTACAGACTTTGATACATCTGATGCATTGTATTTCGAACCTCTTACTGAAGAAGATGTTCTTTCTGTTATTGATAAAGAGAAACCGGAGGGGGTTATTTGTCAGTTCGGAGGGCAGACGGCCATTAATTTAGCAACTCCTATGGCTAAAAGAGGAATAAAAATTATCGGAACATCCAATGAAAGTATCGACATGGCCGAAGATAGGGAACGGTTTGATACTTTAATGGGCCAGCTCGGCATTGCAAGACCCAAAGGGTGTCTTGTAGAAAGTGTTGAGGAAGCAATGGAAAAAACGGCGGAGCTTTCTTATCCGCTGATAGTCCGACCCAGCTATGTTCTCGGAGGACGGGCTATGCAAATAGTCTATGATCAATCCGAACTCAGGCAATATTTGAAAGAAGCGGTGGTTGCCTCTCACGAACATCCTGTTTTGATCGATCAGTATATGGTCGGAAGAGAAGTGGAAGTGGATGCAATCTCTGACGGTGTGGAAGTTTGCATTCCGGGAATTATGGAACAAATTGAACGTTCCGGTGTGCATTCCGGAGATTCTTTCGCCGTGTATCCGCCTCAACATTTATCGCAGAAAATCATTGATACATTAACTGATTATACCCGGGAAATTGCAAGAGCGATGAATGTAAAAGGGCTTGTTAATATTCAGTTTATCGTTGTTGGGGAAACGGTGTATGTTATCGAAGTGAACCCCCGTGCAAGCCGTACCGTTCCTTTTATGAGCAAAATTACGGGGATCAATATGGTGGAATATGCGACAAGAATTGCACTGGGCAGTTCTTTAGCAGATGAAAAGTTACCGACCGGTCTGATACCGCCTAAAAAATATGTAGCAATTAAAGCGCCGGTATTTTCTTTCTCCAAATTGGGACTTGTAGAAATCAAATTGGGACCTGAAATGAAATCCACCGGTGAAGTTATGGGTATCGGACGCACCTATCAAGAAGCTCTTTATAAAGCGGTAGTGGCTGCAAATTTAATGATTCCTTCCAAAGGTAATATTTTAATTACCGTAAGCGACAGAGATAAACCGGAAACTGTTGAACTGGCAAAAGGATTTGTTAAATTAGGATACCATTTAATCAGTACGTCAGGAACGGGAGCCTATTTTAAGAATTTGGGAATTCCCGTAGAAATTATAAAAAAGATCCATGAAAAAGGAGAAAACTGCGAAAAATATTTAAAATCAGGTAAGGTAGATATGGTTTTGAATACGATTTCCTACGGAAGTCAGATTGAACAGGAAGGCTATGATTTACGAAGAATTGCCGTAGAATTGGCAATTCCTTGTCTGACTTCTTTCGATACGGCCAAAGAAGTGCTTCGTGTCATGGCGGAATCGGGGAGTGAAGAAGATATACATGTAGAAGCCATTCAAGACTATATTGAGGAGGCATAGTTGTGGCAGGATATGTGGAAAAAGGAATCATTCGTCTCCATGAGAAGGTGGGGCCGGATGTTTGGAGAATGCAGATTGAATTGCCGCTGACAGCAAAAGATGCAAAACCCGGACAATTTATTCATGTCAAAGTGGGAGATTCAAGCAAGTTATTAAGACGGCCTATCTCCATAGCAGGAGCAGAGGCAGGGAAAGGACTTGTAGAAATCATTTACCGGATAGTCGGGGAAGGTACGGAATTACTTTCCCGCATGAAAGTGGGAGACAGATTGGATAGTCTGGGTCCCTTGGGAACGCATTTTTCAATGAATGCCGGGCATATCGTGGGCGTCGGCGGCGGTGTAGGGATTGCGCCGATACTGTTCATGGCCAGACGTGCTGAAGCAAAACAAATGACGATAGTCATCGGCGGAAGAAATAAAGAGGAAGTATTTTGGAAGGATTTTTTTCCGAAAAATGTAAAACAATTGATTGTAACAACCGATGACGGTTCTTATGGTATAAAAGGATTTTCCGTTTCTGTCCTGCCGGAGCTTTTTGCCAAAGAAAAAGTCGATGAATGTTGCATTTGCGGCCCGGAAATCATGATGAGGAAAGCAGCTGAAATGGCAGCCGATGCAGGAATATATTGCGAAGTTTCCATGGAGCGGCGTATGGGATGCGGAACGGGAACTTGCCTTGCCTGCGTTTGTGATAAAGCAAATGGAGGACACTACAAAGTCTGTCTTGACGGTCCCGTATTTGATGCAAAAGAGGTGGTTTTATGAACTTGGGAGTAGAATTCTTGGGCATCAAAATGAAATCACCTGTTATCGCAGCTTCCGGTACTTTCGGCTTCGGTCTTGAATACAAAGATTATATGGATTTAAATCAGATAGGAGCTATTTCTTGTAAAGGTCTTGCTTTAACACCGTGGGAAGGAAATGAAGGTGTACGCATTGCAGAAACACCATCGGGAATGCTTAACTGTATAGGTTTAGAAAATCCCGGGGTGGACTATTTTAAAAAACAATATTTGCCGGAGTTAAAAAAATATGATGTACCGGTTATTTGTAATATCGTAGGTAAAGATATTCAAGAATACGGGATGGTGGCGGAAGCTTTATCCGTAGACGGTGTAGATGCATTGGAAGTGAATATTTCTTGTCCGAACGTAAAGAACGGAGGAATATCTTTTGGAACTGATGCCGAAGTAGCGGCCGAAGTAACAAGAACAGTCAAGAAAAATACAGATCTTCCCATCATTATGAAATTATCACCCAATGTAACCGATATTGTTTCTATTGCAAAAGCGGTGGAAGATGCAGGAGCCGACGGAGTATCACTTGTCAATACTTTAGTGGGACTTGCCATTGATGCCGAAAAAAGAAAACCGGTATTGGGGAATATTACGGGAGGTCTGTCGGGACCGGCCATAAAACCGATAGCTCTTTATTTGGTTTGGAAAGTAAGTCAGGTTTTGCATATTCCGATTTGCGGCATCGGAGGAATTATGACAGGGAAAGACGTAGCGGAATTCATGATCGCCGGTGCTGATACGGTACAGGTCGGTACGGCATCCATTATAAGCCCCGATGCAATTCCCAATATAACGAAAGAACTCAGGATTTGGTGTGAAAATAACGGAGTGGAAGATGTCAATGATTTGGTAAAAACACTCCAAATTTGATGTAAAGACAGCGGAGAAATATCTCTGCTGTTTTTTATTTTTCAATCGATAATCGGATCATTATTTTGATATACTTATGATATATGACAAAAATAAATTAAGTGAAGAGGGGTAAGTGGAGAGGATTATGAAGAAAATTGTATTTGATATAGACGGAGTCCTGCTTAGCGAAGAACGCTACTTTGATGTTTCGGGGCTCGTAATCTGGGAGTGGCTGTATGGCAAATCTTATATGGGTCTTCCGGCAGAACAAGATGACTTCAATGTATCTCGCCTCAGTGAAGGACAGACGGCTGCTATCAGGAATAAAATATGGCGTGGAGATGATCTCTTAAAATGGATGAAATCCAGAGGGATTAATTCTAATTGTGATATGGTTCATGCTTATTTAATTACCCTCATATGGCTGATGGCGAAGGTTTATAAAGAAAGGAGCGGCGATAAATTATCCGTTTCTATTAAAGAGGAAAAAGATGTGCAAAAGATAGGGCAGATATTGATGGGTATCCCCGTTCCTTCCTCCGATGCCGTTTTAGACCGGTGGAAGAGTTGGATTCCTGAAAAAATAAGAGGAAACGATGTTTTGGTCTGCCTTGAAGAAAAAATCTCAAATGATATAGAAAATACAGATATGTGGACAAAACAGTTTTCAAACTTTTATAAAATGCATGTGAATTTATTTCATAGTTGGTATTTGGGAGATGATGTATTTATTGCTAAGAATCACAAACTTCCCTACAGCGGAAATAAAGAAGGTTTCTTAGAAAAGGAAATGCCTCTGGCACCGGCAGAACAAATATTAAATTTGTTTCGTGAATTAAAGAAACATGGTTATGAAATCGGAATTGCCACAGGCCGTATAAGAGAGGCCGTAGAAATCCCCTTTAAGAAACTGGGATGGTATAAAGAATTTGAACCGGAATATATAGGGACGGCAAGTGATGCTTTTAAAGCATCGACACTCTTTAACGGGATGTTTTTAGATAAGCCTCATCCGTTCATTTACTATTGCGGTATTTGGGGCAGGAATGAGAAAAATTTTGCCTCTTATATTAATGGAAGCAAGAAATTAAAAGAGGAAGATGAAGTTTATATTTGTGGAGATGCCTATTCCGATTTGTTGGGGACAAAAGCGGCAGGCGCCGTTTTTGTCGGCGTTTTGACCGGGCTGGACGGGGAAAAAACCGCAGAGATTTTTGAAAAAGAAGGGGCAAGATGCATCCGCCGTATCACTGAATTATCAGATGTTTTACATATATGAAGTTTTGATTGATTTATAGCTTGTATTAAAAAGAGGAGCCAAGTCCTCTTTTTTGCTATGTGACACTATAAATGATAAAATAAAAAATAGATTTTTATTATAGTTATAAGGATATAAAATGAGTGATTTTCTTTCCGAATTGTATGGACAACAAAAACTAAAAAATGAACTGAAGCGACTCTTGGAGGAGCATCGTCTCCCTCATACAATGATTTTTTATGGAGAGGAAGGTCTCGGTAAAACAACGGCGGCTTTAAGCTTAGCGGCAACACTGACAGAGGCGTCAGATAAATTTTGGAAAGAAGTAGAAGAATGGGAAGAATACTTTGACAAGGTGCCTGCAGTAACGGCAGCAGAAGATCGTATCTGGTACATTCGACCGATGGGAATGGAACTTAAGATAGAACAATTCCGTGTTTTTTTAGAGGCAATGATCTCCTTTGGTGACTCTACCAGAGTTTGCATTATCGATGAGGCGCAGACCATGGCGCCGATTATGGCAAATTCACTCTTAAAAACTTTGGAAGAACCGCAGGGAAATATCTATTTTATTTTAATTACCAATGATATAAATGCTCTTCTGCCTACAATTATTTCAAGAAGTGAACGATTCCCCTTTTTTCCCCTGTCCAGAACCGAATATCATGATTTAGTCAAATCGAATCCTCTGAAATATAAATTCACGAAAACTTTGGACGAGGAAACAGCGTATCAGCTCTCGGAAGGAAATCCCGGAATTACTTTGGAAATATGCAGTGAATCCGGAGATGCACAGCCGGATAAAGCCATGAGTTTCTGGGAAACTTTTATATGGGATAAGACTCCTTTTGCTACATTGTCATCATGGGATGTCAAAGACAGGAAAAAATTCCTTCGTTTGCTTCGATGGATTATTTTAGTCGGCCGTGATTTATTGGTTATTTCTGAGATGCCGGAACTTTCTATGGAAAGATGCAAACAGGTATCGGAAAGAGAAAGAAAGGCAGCTCCCTACTGGAAAGGCGATGCTGCAGAAAAGGCCATACAAGTATTACAAAAAGCGGAACTCGGCGCCCGCAGATATATTTCTACAAAGAATACATGGGATATGATTTTAATCAAATTACAATATATACAGAGAGGCATATAATGGAACAGGTGGTAGGTGTTCGTTTTAAAAAAGCTGGTAAAATCTATTATTTTTCTCCAAATCATCTCGATTTAAATCTTAACGACGGTGTAATCGTAGAAACTGCAAGAGGCATGGAATACGGTTATATTGTGACACTTCCTGCAGAAATAATGGAAACGGAAGAAATCGGGGCTATCAAACCGGTTATAAGAAAAGCGACTGAAAAAGACAGAATACAGGTGGAACGAAATCGAGAAAGAGAAGCAGCCGCCTATGATATTTGTTTAACAAAAATTGAAAAATTTAAAGTTCCGATGCAGCTCCTGCGAGCAGAGTATACTTTTGACAGGAGTAAAATCGTTTTCTTCTTCACTGCAGATGGGAGAGTTGATTTTCGCGAATTGGTAAAAGAATTGGCCGCTGTTTTTCATGTAAGAATCGAGTTACGCCAAGTCGGTGTCAGAGACAAAGCAAAACAAATCAACGGTATCGGTCCTTGCGGCAGGACTTTGTGCTGTGCCACTTATCTTGATGAATTTGCACCGGTATCCATTAAAATGGCAAAGAATCAGGGATTATCATTAAATCCGACAAAAATTTCCGGTGTTTGCGGCCGATTAATGTGCTGTCTTCGTTATGAAAATGATCAGTATGGTGAAAATAATCTGCGCAAAAAGAATTGTCCTTGTATGCAAGATATGAAAAAAATGCTTCAAGTCGGAATGAAAGTTATTTCTGATGAAGGAGAAGGACAAATCGTATATGTCAATTCACAAAAGCATAGTGTAAGAGTACAACTAGAGGGCGGACAAACAAAGACGATGCCCTGGGATTCGGTAGAACAGGCGGAAAATGACTGATTGGATTTTGCATGAAGGAGAACGGCTGGATGATCTGGTTCGAGACGGAATGAAAATCATCCAAAGACCGGATCAATTTTGTTTTTCTTTGGATTCAGTTTTATTGGCCCACTATGATACTATAAAAAAGAATGATCGAATCGCTGATCTGCGTACGGCGACCCCCGTTCTCTCACTTTTGCTGTCATCTCTCGGAGGAAATGAAATAGTTGCCTTTGAAGTGAATCCCGTTATGGCAGACTTGGCAAGAAGAAATGTAATGAATAATCATAAAACTGATAAGATTCAAGTTGTAGAGATTGATTACAGAAAAGCACAGGAACTATATCCGTCCGGCCGGTTTACGTCTGTTGTGGTAAATCCGCCATACAGGTCGGTGGGAAGCGGCAGAATGAGCAGAAACGAAGATGTAGCTTCCGCCAGCTATGAGGTCAATGCAACTTTGGAAGAAGTATTCCATACCTCTCGTTATCTTCTGAAATACGGAGGCCGCCTGACAATGGTTCATCGGGCAGATCGGATGGCGGATCTGATCGCTTTGGGCAGAAAATATAATATGGAACCAAAGAGAGTTCGGCCTGTATATACAAAATCAGGCAAGGTGGCAGTCAGAGTTCTTATGGAATGGAAGTATGGAGGAAATCCTGAATTGATAGTGGAAAATCCGCTGTTTATTCATAATTCCGACGGTTCCTATACGAATGAAATTCTTGATATATACGGAAAGGAATCAAATGAATGAAATAGAATCCGGAGCTTTGTATTTGGTGCCGACACCGATAGGAAATCTGTCGGATATGACGGAGCGGGCGGTTTCCGTATTGCGCGAGGCAGATATTATTGCAGCAGAAGATACACGACATACTCGAATTTTGTTAGAACATTTCGATATTTCCGGAAAAGTTGTGTCCTATCATGAACATAATAAAGAACAATCCGGTCCTAAATTAATAGAAGCGCTGCGGGAAGGAAAATCTGTAGCGCAATGCAGTGATGCGGGGATGCCCGTCATTTCGGATCCCGGCGCCGACTTAGTAAAGGCTGCCCTTGAAGCAGGAATAAAAGTCATTCCGCTACCGGGACCTAATGCAGCATTAACGGCTCTGATAGCTTCCGGTTTGGATGCCAAACAATTTCTCTTCATCGGTTTTTTACCTAAAAATACGGCGAAGAAAAAGAAATTATTAACAGATATAAGTCATTTGCCGATGACGCTTATTTTTTATGAAGCACCGCACAGATTAAAAGAGTCATTGCATATATTATTAGAACACTTAGGAAACAGAAAAGCCGTTCTTGCCAGAGAATTAACTAAAAAATTCGAAACTTTTGAAAGAAATCGATTGGAAGATCTTTTGAAAGAGGTAGAGGACAGATCTCCCAGAGGAGAATATGTTATTTTATTAGAAGGCAGGGATGAGAATTTCACAGATAAAGAAGAAAGTACCGTGAATTGGAATGAGGAAGCATTAAAGTTGGCAGAAACGATGCCTTTAAAAGAAGCGGCGAGGCAAATTGCCTTTTCCCATCATTTATCTCGCAGAGATGTTTATCAATATCTTTTAAGAGAAAAAGAAGAGGATTGATTTATTATAACAATGATCGATGATACATTTTGGCAGATAAATGTATGAATCAACCAAAAATAACAAGGGGTGGTTATTATGACAGATAAACCGAAATATTATATTACAACACCGATTTATTACCCGAGTGCGAAACTTCATATTGGTCATACATATTGCACATCTATTGCAGATACCGTAGCCCGCTTCAAAAGATTGGACGGCTATGATGTGTTTTTCTTGACGGGGTCTGATGAACATGGTCAGAAAATTGAGGAGAAGGCAGAAGAAGCCGGTGTAGCTCCGATCGAGTATGTTGATAATATCGTTGCACTTTTCAAAAAACTTTGGAAAGAATTAAATATTACGAATGATGATTTTATCCGTACAACAGAAGACAGACACAGGAAAGTTGTGCAAATGCTTTTCCAACGTGCTTATGACAAGGGGGATATTTATCTTGGGAAATATGAAGGCTGGTATTGCATTCCTGACGAAACATTCTGGCCTGAAAATAAACTGACCAAGGAACATGTTTGCCCCGACTGCGGACGTCCCCTGAAAAGAATAAGCGAAGATGCTTATTTCTTTAAAATGTCCAAGTATGCCGATCGATGGATGAAATTTGTTGAAGAAAATCCGGATTTCATTCAACCGGAGTCTCGCAGAAATGAAATGATTCAATTCGTAAAAAGCGGATTGGAAGATTTGTGCGTATCTCGCACAAGTTTTTCTTGGGGAATCCCGGTTCCTTTTGACACAAAGCATGTTGTGTACGTATGGTTTGATGCATTGGTGAATTATATTACTGCAGCAGGAATTATTGACGATCCGGAAAAATTCCACAAATTTTGGCCGGCCGATGTACATTTGGTCGGCAAGGAAATTGTCCGTTTTCATTCTATTATCTGGCCGATTATGTTGATGAGCCTTGATATCGAATTGCCCAAAAAGATTTACGGACATGGCTGGCTTATTGTAGATGGAGAAAAAATGTCGAAATCGAAGGGGAATGTGATAGATCCGATTCCGCTTTTACAAGAATTCGGCTCCGATGCTATTCGGTATTATTTATTAAATGACATTCAGCTCGGTCAAGACGGTAATTTCAGTCGGGAACGATTAATCAACCGTATCAATTCAGATCTGTCCAATGATCTCGGGAATCTCCTCCACCGCAGCCTGTCTATGGTAGAAAAGTATAGAAACGGAGTGGTTTCCAAAGGAGATGCTTCTTTCGACGAAGTGGTGAAGATTGCGTCGAAAGAGATAGAAGTTAACGGAGAAAAAACATTGGCAGTTTTTCGTGCCGGGATGAACAACTGGAAAATCAATGATGCGTTAAAAGCACTGTGGACTTATGTACGGTCTTTAAATAAATACATCGATGTCACCATGCCTTGGTCCTTGGCAAAAGACGAATCCAAAGCCCCCGCATTGGATGCCGTTTTATATCACTTATGTGAAGGACTTCGGTTTATTTCGCTTATGACGGAACCGGTTATTCCGATTGCATCTGAAAAAATTTGGAATCAATTGGGTCTGACAGATTTCAAGAATGCCGGATACAAAGATCTTCTCTGGGGCGGTTTTCCTGAAGGGACAAAAGTAAAGAAAGGGGATCCCATTTTCCCCCGTATTGAACCGGAGGAGAAACTTCCTCCAAAAGAGGGGAACAATTCTGAAAAGAAGGAAGAGAATATTTCTGAAATAACCATTGATGATTTCTTTAAAACTGATTTGCGGGTTGCAGAAATTTTGACCGCGGAAAAGATAAAAAAATCAAAGAAACTCATTCATATGACCGTTTCTCTGGGAAGTGAAACCAGAAGTGTTGTCAGCGGCATAGCAGAATATTATGAGTCTTCCGATCTGATTGGGAAACATGTTATTTTTGTTGCTAATTTGAAACCGACAAAGCTTATGGGAATTGAGTCGCAAGGAATGATTTTGGCAGCATCAAAGGATGGGAAACTGATAGTCCCCTTTGTGGATATGCCGGCGGGCAGCAAGGTAAAGTAATGAGATTATTTGATACCCATGCGCATGTTTATGATAAGGCTTTTAACGAAGACAGAGAAGAAATGCTGGATCAAATTTTTCAAAAGGTAGATTATGTTGTTTGTCCTTCCGAAAATTTGGAAACCTCCTTGCAAACAGTTGATTTGATCAAACGTTATCCTCATTTATACGGTGCAGTGGGAATTCACCCCCATGAGAGCCGTTTTGCATCGGAAGAAGTGCTATCCCGAATAGCTTATTTAACGAGTAGAAATGAGAAAATAAAAGCCATCGGAGAAATAGGGCTGGATTATTACTATTTCCACAGCGAAAAAGAAATACAGAAAAAATGGTTTCAGCGCCAGATTGAATTGGCTGTCGAATTGGATTTGCCGATTATTATTCATGACAGGGAGGCTCACGGGGATACGCTTCAGATTCTTCAAAAATATAGAAGCAAGAAACTCAGAGGAATTATTCACTGTTTCAGCGGCAGCATGGAATTTGCTAAAGAGCTGATTAAATTAGGATTTTATATTTCCTTTGCCGGACCGATTGTGTTTCCCAAAAGTACAAAATTGAAACAGGTGGCAGAACAACTGCCATTGGAAAAAATATTGATAGAAACGGACAGTCCCTATTTGACTCCGCCGCCTAACAGAGGGAAAAGAAATGATCCGGGAAATGTAATTTATGTAGCAGAAGAGATTGCCCGATTAAAGAAAATTCCTTTAGATGAAGTAATCAGGCAAACGAGAGAAAATGCTTTAAAAATTTATCAAATCTCAGAATAAAAACCTGACGGCTGTAAACCGGCAGGTTTTCTTTTTTCAACGCGGGATAGATGATATAATTCATGTAGTATTTTATTTCTTTGGGATAACAGGTGAAGATATGAGAGACAGCGGAGAAAGATTTTTACGAGAAAAAATAACGAAAATCAGAGTAGCGGTCATTGGTGACATTATGCTTGATCGCTATGTAATGGGAAGGGTAGAACGTATATCGCCGGAAGCTCCCGTACCTGTTAATCTTATCAAATCGCAAAGAGAGGTTCTCGGCGGTGCAGCCAATACAGCCGCAAATCTGAGTTCTTTGGGTTGTCATGTGTTTTTGGCAGGACTGCGGGGAAATGATAACGATGGAAAAGATTTAGAAAAACTTTTCCGGGAGTCGGGGATCGATCAATCGGGAGTTCTTGTATCTTCCGATTACCGCACCACGACAAAAATCAGAATCCTTGGAGACCGGCAGCAGATGATGCGTCTTGATTATGAAGAGAAAAGGATTCTGCAGGAAGAGGAAACAGAAAGAATTTTATCATGGCTGGAAGCACTTTTAGAAAATAAATTAGGGAGTATAGTTCTTTCCGATTACGGTAAAGGAATGATTACATATGATTTATCTCAAAAGGTCATAAAAACAGCTGCCGCATATGGAGTTCCGGTTTTAGCGGATCCGAAGGGGACAGATTGGAGCAAGTATGACGGAGCCTACGGAGTGACGCCGAACATGAAAGAATTGTCGGATTGTTTGGGAAAACACGTTGATAACCTTGATGAAAAAATAGAAGAAGCAGGGGAAAAGATCAGAGAAAAATATCATTTAGAAAATCTTTTTGTGACTCGTTCTGAAAAAGGACTGACTTGCATTAATTGCAAAGGAAGTATTCACCGTGCTTCTATGGCGCAAGATGTTTTTGATGTATCCGGAGCGGGTGATACCGTTATGGCCGTATTGGCTGCTGCTACTGCAGAAAAAACAGATACAGAGACAGCTCTTGAACTGGCAAATACAGCGGCAGGAATTGCAGTGTCCAAAGTAGGTACATACCAGATCAAAAGAGAAGAATTGCTTGATGCTTGGTGCAGGTTCAGGTATGGACGCATTACCTATATCCCGACTACATGGGAAGAAGCGAAAAGGAAAGTTGCTTTATGGAAAAATAGGGGAGAGCGGATTGTATTTACCAACGGATGTTTCGATCTTCTCCATCGGGGGCATATTACTTATTTGGAACAGGCAGCCGCTTTGGGAGATCGATTGATCGTCGGTTTAAACTCAGATAAATCGGTTAAGCGATTGAAAGGGGAATGCAGACCTTTAAATACAGAATCAGACAGAGCATTTATGCTGGCAGCTCTCAGAATGATAGATGAAGTTGTTATTTTTGATGAAGATACTCCCGAAAAGTTGATATCGGTTTTAGAACCCGATGTCTTGGTAAAAGGCGGAGATTATAAACCGGAAAAAGTGGCGGGGCGTGAATATGCCGGAAAGGTGGAAATTGTATCTTTTGTGGATGGATATTCTACGACAAAGATGATTGAGAAAATAAAAGAATTATAATCTGACATATAAAAAATCTTCTTGTCAAACTGATTAAAGAAAGGAGCGGTATAACAAGAAGATTTTTTGAATTATTTTTCGAGGGTCTTTTTATAATATTGAAAGGCGGTCAGTGCAATGAGGAACGTATTCAGACTTCCGACAACGAAGAGACCGAGTGATGTACCTAATATTTCTAAAATAAAGCTGACGAATAAACTTCCGAAAGGAGCGCTGCCGAGAAATAAAAATGTATAGAGCCCCATGATACGGCCGGTATATTCTTTAGGTGATGCTGCTTGTATAACCGTATTGCAGTTGACTAAGAACAGAATCACGCAAGCTCCCTGAATCGCGAAAATAAATAAGGAAAGATAGAAGTAATGAATGTAACTGACCGCCATCATGATGCAGCCGCACATTCCGGCCAGGATAAATATCATCTTTTGAGAAAGAGATTTTTTGGCTGCAGCAGAAATAATTCCGCTAATCATGGATCCTGTTCCTATGGCAAATAATATAGAACTGAAACCGTTTAAGCCGGCGTGAAGAACTCTGTCGGCAAAGAGTGGTCCGTAAGTTCCGACATTTAAGATAAGACCGCTTACTATTCCGACGGCAATCAAGTTAGAAAGAATGATCGGATTTCCTTTTGCCAGATTAATTCCGCTGATTAATTCTTTAAAAGGATGCTTTTTTTCTCCTTTATAAGGAGGAGAGTTGACATGAATATGTCTGTAAGCATATAAAATAGGAACTAAAGAAAGTGCATTAAGAAAGAATAAAGAGCTATAGGAAAGATATGATAAAAGGAACGCGGCCAATAAAGGCCCGAACATGCGAGTGATATTAAAGTTTGCCGAATTTAAACTGATGGCGCTGTGCAGTGCCTTTTGTCCGACAAGCTCGGGCATGAAAGCGAGTCTGGCGGGCATGTCAAATGCATCGATAGTACCGCAGAAAAAAGCAAAAAATAAAAGCCAATAATAAGTTTCATGCCCCGTCCACAGGAGCATTCCCAGCAAAAAGGCTTGTATGATATACATGAATTGAGTTCCCATAAGAATTTTTCTTTTATTGTGGCGATCTATCCATATACCGGCACCCAGAGTAAATAAAAAACTGGGAGCAAATTGACAAGCCGAAAGAATGCCGAGTAACATAGCGGAATCGGTTAATTTATAGACCAACCATTGTTGTGCAGTAAGTTGCAGCCAAAATCCGATAAGGGCAATCCATTGAGTGATCCAAAAAATACGATAGTCTTTGATTTGAAGAGCCGGAAAAAGATTTAAAATTTTTGCAAACATAGAAGATTACTCTCTCAATGAATGGGAATATATTTTATAATTAAATCAGAATGTATAAAAACAATTTAAAAAGATTGAAATAGTATGCATCTCTTTTATATTTATAGTACCATATGATAGAATGCGAAATGAATAGGAGAGACGTATGAAAAAGAAGAAATCCTGGTATGCAGTAAGGAAGGGCAGGAAAACCGGACTTTTTACGGATTGGGAGGATTGCAAGGTTCAAATAACGGGTTATGCCGGTGCAGAATATAAAGGGTTTTATACGAAAGAAGAGGCAGAACGTTATTTAGATTTGCCGGATGTTGCAGAAAACAATAAGCCGGATATGAATATAAGCGATCGCATGATTGTTTATATAGACGGTTCCTACATGCCTCATCTACCGGACAGTTTTTCTTTCGGCGCAGTTTTTATTTATAAGGGGGAAATAAAAACCTATGCGGAGAAAATAACAGATGAAGAAGAAGCTGCCATGAGAAATGTGGCGGGGGAAGTTCATGGAGCAGTTTATGCCATGGAAAAATGTTTAGAGCTGGGAATGAAAGAAATAGATCTCTATTATGACTACGCAGGGATAGAAAAATGGTGTACCGGAGAGTGGAAGGCAAATAAAAAAGGAACGAAAGCACTGCAAGATTACTATCATTCCATAAAGGATAAATTGATTGTACATTTTCATAAAGTGATAAGCCACAGCGGTGATTTTTATAACGAGATGGCAGATAAACTGGCAAAATCAGAATTGATGAAATAAAAATGACAAAATAAAAGCGTGATTTTATCACGCTTTTATTTTGCACTCGATTACCATGCAGGTTCTATAGTTCCTTTATATTTTTCAAGAATAAATTTTTTAACAGAATCGGATTGATAGGCTTGAACGAATTTCTTATAAGCCGGTTGATCCTTATCTGCATCCCTTGAAGCAATAATCATAATTGCAAGAGGGGTATCTTTAGATTCTAAGAAAATACCTTGGTCTTTAGGTGATAAACCTGCACTCATGACGTAATTCATCGTGATTACCGATGCGGAAACATCATCCAGACTTCTTGGTAATTGAGCAGCTTCCAGTTCATTAAATGTAAGATTTTTTGGATTTTCTACGATATCTGCCGGGGTAGCTTTCATTCCGACACCTTCTTTTAATTTAATAAGTCCGGCTTTTTCCAAAAGTTGCAATCCCCGGCCTTCGTTGGTCGGGTCATTCGGAATAGAAATAACGGCACCGTCGGGAATATCTTTTACATCTTTATATTTATTGGAATAAATACCCATACGCATTAAAATGGCTTTTCCGATCGGAACAAGATTTGTGTTATGCTGCTTGTTGAAATTATTTAAGAAGGGTTCATGTTGGTATACGACCAGATCCAGGTCGCCGTCGGCAAGTGCTTGGTCAGGCGTGATATAATCGGAGAATTCTTTTACATTAACTTTTAATCCTTCTGTTGCTGCGGCTTTGGCGGCAGCTTCTACAACTTCTGCATGAGGCCCTGCCGTAGCACCGACGATAATTTCTCTTTTCTCTGTTGAAGAAGAAGCTTTAACAACCTTTTTCGAAACATGTAATGAAGAAGAAGCAAGTGTATTTATGCAAACAACTCAAATCCAGCAAGTATTAGTACAGAAAACAGGATTTAGGTCGCTATCAATCCAAACATTAGGGCATGTTTTGAGGGATATGAAATTTGAGAGAACAAAAAGAAATGGAGTCTATGGTTACTTTTTGAAAGAAAAGCAATCTGAATAACCATTCAAATACAAGTTACCCACTTACCTTGCTATAGGGTAAGCTGGGTAACTTATTTTTATGTATTTATCAATGTTTCTTTCAGAGATGAGAACTGGCTATGATTGTTAGTATCACTATGATGATGATTAGTAAGACTGTACCTGCTATCAACAGGATACCAGCCCATTTGTTGGGTTTTGGATTTGGCATAGTAGTGTTGTTTATGTGATTAATATGTGAATATAAGCTGCTTCATTGATAGCATTTACTTACAAGAAACATCTGACTAACAGATAGAGCGAGAAGGCACAGCATCCAAGACTAGTATAAAGATTGTGCTTAATTCATTATTTTATATACCTTAGGTAGTTTAGTATGGATAAAGGCACTAGGAGTCTCTACAAGGAAATTGCCATATTTAATAGATATAGGGTATTGCTCACTAAGACCATCATTAACCT
>ERZ506896.1065-NODE-1065-length-15438-cov-3.211077_pt1 | contig 15438 bp, 11 predicted proteins | sample MGYA00513176_ERZ506896 | MGnify/ENA metagenome assembly ERZ506896
CTGATGGCCTCCGGCCGGCTGAACACGCCGGGCATATTTGTGCCCGGCGGTGTGATGGATGCGGGGCCGGATCTGCTGACGCTGGAGCAGATCGGTACATACAGCGCCCAATATGAGCGCGGCGAGATCACCGCGGAGCAGTTCCGGTTTTATAAGACCCATGCCTGCCCGTCCTGCGGAGCATGCAGCTTTATGGGCACGGCGTGCACGATGCAGATGATGACCGAGGCCCTGGGCCGGGTCCGCACCGCCGAGATCACATACGCGGCCCGGGACTCCGACCTGGACGGCTTTAACATCAGGGCTGGGGATTACCTGGCGCTGCTGAACGGCAAGCTCTACGGCACGTCTCCTGCGGTGGAGGACATGCTGACCGCTCTGGCCGGTGCGGCCAAGGAGGCCGGCGCGGAGATCCTTCCCGTGGTGCTGGACGGAACCAAGACGCTGATCAAAAAGAACCTGGCATTCAACTGGGGCAACCGGATCACCGTCCGCGTGCTGCCTCCCGTTCCGGCCGAACGGGTCGCCGCGCTGGAGACGCATGAACTGATGCAGGAGGTGCATGAACGGATGTGCACGGCGCTGGGAGAAGTGAGAAACGAAAAGTTAAAAGTGAAAGATCAAAAGTGAAATGTCGCAAATAAAGGTTGGAACACGAAAAATTCAAAAAAAGTTGCGTTGAACTTCCCGCCGATTTTTTAATTTCTCACCTTTCACCTTTCACCTTAATTAAGTTATGGCAGATTTACTCAATAATACCAACTCGAACGCAAACAATTACGGCGACGACGCCATCGTGACCCTCTCGCCGAGGGAGCACATCCGCCTGCGCCCCGGCATGTACGTCGGCGTGGTGGGCGACGGTTCGCAGCCCGACGAGGCGCTCTACGTGCTGATCAAGGAGGTCGTGGACAACTCGATCGACGAATTCATCATGGGCGCGGGCCGGCAGATCGACATCACGCTGGCCGACAACGTCGTTACGGTGCGCGACTACGGCCGCGGCATCCCCCTCAAGTCGCTCGCGGCGGCCGTCGGGCAGATGAACACGGGCGGCAAGTACGGAGGCGACGCCTTCAAGAAGACCGTGGGCCTGAACGGCGTGGGCGTCAAGGCCGTGAACATGCTTTCCGAAGAGTTTACGGCCCGTTCGGTCCGCGACGGCGAGGCCCGTACGGTGACCTTCGCCAAGGGTCTCGAAGTGAGCGACAGGTGGGAGAGCGGCGTGCGCGAGAAAAACGGCACCTTCATCTCGTTCCGCGTCGACGAGGAGGTCTTCGGCGAGTATGCCTACAACCTCGAATACGTCGAGCAGATGGTGCGCAACTATACGTACCTGAACCTGGGGCTGACGTTCAATTTCAACGGCAACAGCTACGTTTCGAAAAACGGCCTGCTGGATCTGCTCAACGAAAACATGACCGAAGAGCCGCTCTATGCGCCGATCCACCTTTCGGGCGACGACATCGAGGTGGCCATCGCCCACGGCACGGGCTACGGCGAGAGCTATTTCTCGTTCGTCAACGGCCAGTACACCTCGCAGGGCGGTACGCACCAGGCGGCTTTCCGCGAGGCCATCGCCAAGACCGTCAAGGAGTTCTACCACAAGGACTACGATCCTTCGGACATCCGCACGTCGATCATCGCCGCCATTTCGGTCAAGGTCACCGACCCGGTCTTCGAATCGCAGACCAAGATCAAACTCGGCTCCAAGGAGATCGAGCCGGGCGTGTCGATGCGCAATTTCGTCGTCGATTTCCTGGGCAAGCACCTCGACGACTACCTGCACAAGCATTCCGAGACGGCGCAGGTGCTCCAGCGGAAGATCGTCGAGAACGAGAAGGAGCGCAAGGCGATCTCGGGCATCCAGAAGAAGGCCCGCGAGACGGCCAGGAAGGTGAGCCTGAACAACAAGAAACTGCGCGACTGCAAGATCCACCGCACGGATCGCAACGAGCTGGCCGAACAGTCGATGATCTTCATCACCGAGGGCAACTCGGCCTCGGGTTCGATCACCAAGAGCCGCGACGTGCGCACGCAGGCTGTCTTTTCGCTGCGCGGCAAGCCGCTCAACTGCTACGGGCTGACCAAAAAGGTGGTCTACGAGAACGAGGAGTTCAACCTCTTGCAGGCTGCGCTCAACATCGAGGAGGAGATGGACAACCTGCGCTATAACAAGGTGATCATCGCCACCGATGCCGATGTCGACGGCATGCACATCCGCCTTTTGATGATGACCTTCTTCCTGCAGTTCTTCCCCGACGTGATCCGCCAGGGGCACCTGTTCGTGCTGCAAACCCCCCTGTTCCGCGTCCGCAACAAGAAGGAGACGTTTTACTGCTACTCCGAGGAGGAGCGGCAAAAAGCCGTCGGACGCTGCGGCGCCAATGCCGAGATCACGCGCTTCAAGGGCCTCGGCGAGATTTCGCCCGACGAGTTCCGCGAATTCATCGGCGAGAACATCCGCCTGGACAAGGTTCGCATCACCAAGGACGACCCGATCCACGACCTGCTGGAGTTCTACATGGGCAAGAACACTTACGAACGGCAGGGCTTCATCATCGACAACCTGCGCATCGAGGAGGACATCGTCGAGCAGGATCTCGCAATCAACTAAGCAATATGGCAGAAGAAAAAGATACCATCGGGCGGGACGAGCCGCTCAACGAAGAGGCCCCGACCCCTCAGACCGCCGGCGATGCGGCCGACGCGGCCCCTGCCGCCGACGCTCCGGCCAGGGCGGGCAAGTTCGACCGCCTGACGCAGGACGAAGGGGGCGTGCGCAAACTGACGGGCATGTATAAGAACTGGTTCCTGGACTACGCTTCGTACGTGACCCTCGAACGCGCCGTACCCCATGTCGAGGACGGCCTCAAACCCGTGCAACGGCGTATCCTGCACGCCATGAAGGTCGTCGACGACGGACGCTACAACAAGGTGGCCAACATCGTGGGACAGACCATGCAGTACCACCCGCACGGCGACGCGTCGATCAAGGACGCGCTGGTGCAGCTGGGGCAGAAAGACCTGCTGATCGACTGCCAGGGTAACTGGGGCAATATCCTCACGGGCGACGAGGCCGCCGCGGGGCGTTACATCGAGGCGCGCCTGTCGAAGTTCGCCTCCGAAGTGGTCTTCAACAAGAAAACCACCGAGTGGATGCTGTCCTACGACGGCCGCAAGGAGGAACCCGTCACGCTGCCGATCAAGTTTCCGCTGCTGCTGGCGCAGGGCTCCGACGGCATCGCCGTGGGTCTGGCGTCGAAGATCCTGCCCCACAACTTCGTGGAGCTCATCAATGCCTGCATCGCACACCTCGAAGGGCGCGAATTCCAGCTTTACCCCGACTTCCCGACGGGCGGCATGGCCGACGTGAGCCGCTATAACGACGGCCTGCGGGGCGGGGCGGTGAAGGTGCGTGCCAAGATTTCGAAGATCGACAAACGCACGCTCGCCATCACCGAAATCCCCTATACCACGACCACCGAGTCGATCAAGGATTCGATCATCAAGGCCAACGACAAGGGCAAGATCAAAATCAGGAAGGTCGATGACAATACGGCCGACAAGGTCGAAATCATCATCCAGGTTTCGCCCGACGAGTCGAGCGACAAAACCATCGACGCCCTCTACGCCTTCACCGACTGCGAGGTGTCGATCGCCCCGAACTCGTGCGTCATCTGGGACGAGAAGCCGCACTTCCTCGGGGTTTCGGAGATCCTGCGCCGCTCGGCCGAGCATACCAAGTGGCTGCTGGGGCGCGAGCTGGAGATCCGGCTCGGCGAACTGAACGAAGCCTGGCATGCCGCGTCGCTCGAACGCATTTTCATCGAGAACAAGCTCTACCAGCTCATCGAGGGCTGCAAGAGCCGCGAAGAGGCCTACGCCGCCGTGGACAAGGGGCTGGAGCCGTTCAAGAACCGGCTGCGCCGCGAGGTCACGCTCTCCGACGTGCAGCGCCTGACGGAACTGAAGTTCATCCGCATCTCGCGTTACGACAGCGACAAGGCCGACAACGAGATCCGTCAGATCGAGGAGGATATCAAGGCCACGCAGTACGACCTTGACCATCTCACCGAGTACGCCGTGGCCTATTACGAGCGTATCCGCGACAAGTACGGCAAGGGCAAGGAGCGCCGCACCGAGCTGCGTGAGTTCGACAACATCGAGGCCACGAAGGTCGCCGTGACCAATGCCAAGCTCTACGTCGACCGCGCCGAGGGCTTCTTCGGCATCGGCAAGTCGATGAAGGACGCCGAATTCGTATGCGACTGCTCGGACATCGACGACGTGATCGTCTTCACGAAGGACGGCCGCTACGTCATCACCAAGGTGAGCGACAAGGCCTTCTTCGAGAAGGGCATCTACTACATCGGGGTCTTCAAGCGCAACGACGAGCGCACGATCTACAACGTGCTGTACCGCGACGGCAAGAACGGCCCGATCATGATGAAGCGCTGCGCCATCAAGGCCATCACGCGCGACAAGGAGTACGACATCACCAAGGGCACGCCCAAGAGCGAGATACTTTATATGTCTGTCAATCCGAACGGTGAGGCCGAGGTGCTGAAGGTTTACTTCAAGCCCCGTCCGCGCCTGAAGAAGGTGATCGTCGATCTCGATTTCTCGACCCTCGCCATCAAGGGGCGCCAGAGCCAGGGCAACCTCTTCTCGCGCTACGGCATCCACAAGATCGTCCTCAAGGAGCGCGGCACCTCGACGCTCGGCGGCCAGAACGTCTGGTTCGACGAGGATGTCCGCCGCCTGAACGCCGACGGCCGCGGCAAGCTGCTGGGCGAGTTCAAGGGCGACGACCGGATCATCGTCTGGACGTCGAAGAACCAGTACTATATCACGGGTTACGACCTCGGGCAGCATTTCCCCGACGAGACCGTGCGCGTGAGCCGCTATGAGCCCGACCGCGTTTACAGCGTCTGCTACTACGACCGCTCGCAGCAGTTCTATTACATGAAGCGCTTTACGGCCGAGATGAGCGACAAGATGCAGTTCTTCCTCGACGAGGACGGACAGGCCGATCTGGTCGCCGTGACGGAACGCACGGGCGCCAAACTCGAAATCGCCTACAAGGGGGCGCATGCGTCGCGTCCAGCGGACGAGGTCGACGTCGACGAATTCGTCGGCGTCAAGAGCCACCGCGCCAAGGGCAAGCGCCTGACGACCTACGAGGTCGCTACGCTGCGCTTCATCGAACCCGAACTGCCGCCCGAGCCCGAACCTTCGGACGACGGCGGCGACGACGATGGTTCCGACGATCCGCCCTCCGGCGGCAGCGGTGCGTCGGGCGGTGCGAAAGCCGGTTCCGGTAACGGTGCGTCGGGCGGTGCGGATAACCGTGCGTTCGACGGTTCGAACGGCGATGCGGCTGATCGCGGCACTATCGACGCCGCGGCCCTTTCCGGCAGTGATTCGGCTTCTTCCGCCGCTTCTTCCATCCGGGATCGCTCTGCTTCTGCTCCGGCTTCTGCCGCCGCGGAAAATCCCGCAACCCCGGGCGTTGCTGCCGGTACTGCCGCCTCTGCGCAAGACAGACCAGCCGGGGCGGACAAGCCGGCTGCGAAGGACGCTGCGGCTGCGAAGGCTTCCGGGGCGAAGAAAACCCCGGCCCGGCCCGACGGGCTGCCCCGTACGGGAACTACGGCGGGCGGGGTGGAGTTCGAGATCGAACGCGCCAGGGGCGACGTCGACGAAGTGATCGACCCCGAACAACTGAACCTGTTTTGACCTGCCGGCGATGAAACCCCTCTTCCTGATCGGTTACATGGGATGCGGCAAGAGCACCCTCGGACGCAAGCTGGCGCGCAGGCTGGGCATCGGTTTCGTGGATACCGACACGCTGGTCGAGGAGCAGGCGGGAGCCTCCGTCGCCGATGTCTTCCGTTACGAAGGCGAGGCGCGGTTCCGCGAAGCGGAGCGCGAGGCGCTCGAACGGGCGATCGCAGCAGGCGGCGAAGCCGTGGTTTCGACGGGCGGGGGGCTTCCCACGTGGGGCGATAACATGCAGCGCATGAACGGCGTGGGGCATACCGTCTTCCTGCGGCGCAGCGCGGCGCAGATCGCCAGCCGCCTGAGCCCTTACGGGCGTCGGAAACGTCCCCGGCTGCGGGGGCTGGACGATGCCGGGCTGGTGGCGTTCATGGAGGGGGACATGGCCGTGCGCGAACCCTTCTATGCGCAGGCGCAGCTGGTCGTCGACTGCGATGCGATGTCCGACGACCAGGTCGTGGAGCATATTCTGCGGCGGCTCGGCCTGAATTAGAGAATCCCCTGCGGCTTCCGCCCCGGGAGTACCCGGGGTAGCGGAAACCGCAGCGAACGATACGACGCGGCCGTGCCGCGGACGATGATATTCTGCAACTCCTGAAAGACGTGGATAAACTTTCAAATAACGCACCCATCGGTGTTTTCGATTCGGGGCTGGGCGGGCTGACCGTCTGGCGCGAGGTGCGCCGTGCGCTCCCCACGGAGTCGCTCGTCTACCTGGGCGACGGTAAGAACTGCCCCTATGGGTCGCGTCCCCGCCCGCAGGTCGAACGCCTTGCCGACGAGGCCGTCGCCAGCCTCGTGGCTGAGGGCTGCAAGCTGGTTGTCGTGGCCTGCAATACCGCTACGGCCGCCGCCATCGACTTTTTGCGGGAGAAATACGCCCCCATGCCGATCGTGGGCATGGAGCCGGCCGTGAAACCCGCCTGCCTGGCGACCCGCAGCGGGGTAGTGGGGGTGCTGGCCACCGAACGGAGCCTCGACGGCGAGCTGTTCCGCCGCACGGCCGCCCGGTACGGCAGCGGCATCGAAGTCCTGACCTACCCGGGCACGGGTTTCGTGGAGCTGGTCGAGGGGAACCGGGAGGATACGCCCGAGGCCGAAGCCGCGGTGCGCGCCGCCGTGGAGCCGATGCTGGCGCGGGGCGCCGACCAGATCGTGCTGGGGTGTACGCACTATCCTTTTCTGACGCCCGTGATGGAACGCATCGTCGACGGACGGGCCGCGATCGTCGACCCGTCGCCCGCCGTCGCCCGCCGCGTCGTGCAGCTGCTCGATAGCTACGGCCTGCATGCCGATCCCGCCCACCGGGCGGAATATACGTTCCGCACCTTTGCCGACGAGGCCTACCGCCTCCGTCTGGAACGCAAGGCGCAGGCGTCGGTCTGACCTGCCTTCCAACGAGCCGGCGGGCTGCATCCTTTTCGGAGTGCAGCCCGCCGGCTCGTTGGAATATCTCCCGCGGCCGGGCTATCCCATGATGTAAGCGGCCTTTTTGCCCAATAATTTATATACCAGTGCCGTAAATGCCCATGCGACGGCGAAGATACATACTGCCATTACGGGGACTTGCAGCGGGATGGGCAGCGACGACGGGCCGATGAGCAGGAAGAACGGCCCTACCAGAAAATAGTGCACGATGTAGATCCCGAACCCGCATTTGGTCATGTTGGCGAGCAGCCTGACGATGGTCTGGCGCCGGATGCGGATTTTTTGCATCAGCAGGAATACCGCCGCGGTCATCATCGCCACGTTCGGGCTGCAGAAGGTGAAGAACAGTTCCATGTCCGCCTCCGTCGACATGCTGTCGGCCGCTGCCGCGGCAAATCCGGTGTAGGTGATGCAATATCCGGCTCCGAATAGTATGACGCTGGTCGCAAGTGTCCTTGCCATGCTCCAATCGTTGCCTTTCTTCATGTAGTGCCCCAGCAGCAGGTACCCGTTGAACCCCGCGAAATAGTAGAACAGCCCGTATGCGTTCCAGGTGCTTTCGCCGAACAGGTACCCGACCCCGAAATAGGGGGCTATGTATGCGGACATGTAGGGCAGGAAGAGCGAGACGAACCAGATCGCCAGGAAGGCCCGCATCTCTTTCCGGGTCGCCTTTTCGACCCATGCCGAGAAGAACGGCATATAGAGGTAGAGCCCTATCAGCAAATACATGTACCACATGTGGTTCTCCTTGAAACTGAACTGGAACGGGATCATCGCCACGTCTTTGAGCGAGTCGCCCAGCGCCTGCGATTCGTGCCCCTGCGTGTAGCAGAAGAAATCCCCGATGATGTTTTCCGGCAGCCCGAGCACCCCCGTGAACCAGGGGAACATGTTGTAGAGCACCGACCAGACGAGCACGGGGAAAAGGATCCTGAAAATACGTTTTTTGTAGAATGTCCCCAGCGGTTGCCGCACGGGCAGCAGCAGTAAGCCCGTCATCATCGTGAACAGCGGCACCGAAGGGCGGAACAGCGAACCGTAGACGGTCGCCCAGTGCGTATATTCGGGGATGCCCCGCATGGCTGGCGAAATGTAGAAGGGGTCGATGCAATGAACCCCGATCACCATCAGTATGGCAGCCAGCCTGATGACGTCCAGCCATACGATGTGTTCCTTCTGTCCTGTGTTCCGGACCATTTTCTTCATTCGGTTTTTAGTGGGTGCGCAATATATCCTTAAATGTCGCGCAGGCGTGGCGTGTTTGCGGGCGCCGTGCGGAGTGCCGGCCTTCCCATGCGGGCCGCAGCCTGCTGAAACGTGTGCGAAGATAACGATTTATTTGCAATTATGCCCGCCGGATACGGTTCCGGTTTCAATAAAGTCGGCGCCGGCTCCGAAATGTCAAAAAAAATGCGTAACTTCGCTTGATAAAAATCAAGCGCAACACAGATGGCATCTAAAAATACATCCTCATCCCCCAACGGACGGCAGAAAGTCCAGCGTTCCAACAGCGACAGTGCACGCTGGGTCGCGGGCCTGCTGCTGCTTTTCATCGGGCTGTTCGCCGCCTCGGCCGTACTGTTCTCGTTCTTCACCTGGTCGGCCGACCAGAGCGGACTGCTGCTCTCGCCCGAGGAACGTGCCACGCTGGGCGTCGAGCCCGGAAACCTCTGCGGCTGGGCGGGTGCCAGGCTGGGACGCCTGCTGGTCGACAACTCGTTCGGCGTATCCGGCATCCTGATCCCGGTGATGGTGGTGCTCGTCGGCGTGCGCGTCATCCGCCAGCGCCCGCTGCTGTTCAACCATTCGATCCTCTCGCTTTTCCTCGTCCTGATCCTCAGTTCGCTGACGCTGGGCTTCGCCTTCTCGGACAAGTGGAGCCTTTGCAGTTCGACGGGGTGGGGCGGTGCCTTCGGCATCGAGACCGCGGCGCTGCTGCGCACGCATATCGGAGTGCTGGGGACGTTGATCCTGCTGCTGGGCTGCTGGATCCTTACGGGGGTATTCATCAACCGCAATTTCATCAACAAGGTCAACCGTGCGGGCAACGTCATGGTCGACAAGAGCGGCAGGATCGTAGAGATCGTCAAACATAAGGTCGTGCACGCGCACGGGCAACCGTCCGACGCCGCCGGGGATGCGGCTGCCGTAGCCGCGGAATCCGTCGGGAATCCCGGAGAGAGGCCTGCCAAGCGGTCGGCCGATACTCCGGCCGTGGAGTCTGCCGTGAAGGCGGAGCCCGAGGTGGTCGTGCGCCGTCCCGAACCCGAACTGGCCGTGCAGCGTCCGGTGCCGGAAATGCCCCGCGCCGTACGTACTCCCGGGCCTGCTGCCGCCGGGACTCCCGCCGCCGAGGCCGAGGGCCTGATCGCCGAAGTCGGCGCCGCCGATTCGACCGCCACGGCCGAGACCGCCGTTCAGGAAGGCAACTTCGACCACTCGCAGAACCCGCTCTTTGCAGTCCTCAATCCCCGCTTCGCAGGCGGCGCCTCCATCGGAGCCGCTTACAAGGCCGACATGGCAGCCGTCAACGAGTACCTCGCCCAGCCGGCCGTCCGCGAGCTGTTCCCCGCCGACATCATGTTCAAGTGGGGCGTCAAGGGCGACGACAAGATCGACGGTCGTTTCTACCTCTACGCCATCAAGGTTTCGACGCCCGACGGCAAGGCTCCGCTCGACGGTTCGGTCGTTACGGAAGCCACCGAGCAGTACGCCCAGCGCGGCGCCACGGCCGAGGTTTCGATGACCATGAACGCCGAAGGTACGCAGGAGTGGTCGCGCATGACGGGCGAGAATATCGGCAAGTGCATCGCCATCGTTCTCGACGGCTACGTCTATTCGGCTCCCCGCGTCAATTCGAAAATCGACAAGGGACAGTCGCAGATCACCGGCGATTTCACCATCCAGGAGGCCAAGGACCTGGCCAACGTGCTCAATTCGGGTAAGGTTCCCGCGCCCGCCAAGATCATCCAGGATACGGTCGTAGGTCCTTCGCTGGGCCAGGAGTCGATCAACGCCGGTATGATCTCGTTCGTGATCGCCTTCATCCTCGTGCTGCTCTACATGGGTCTGTTCTACAAGACAGCGGGCTGGATGTCCGACGTCGCGCTGCTCACGAACGTCTTCCTGCTGATGGGCGTTTTGGTGTCGTTCGGCGCCGTGCTGACCCTTCCGGGTATCGCGGGTATCGTGCTGACGATGGGTATGGCCGTCGATGCGAACGTCATCATCTACGAACGTATCAAGGAGGAGCTGCGCGGCGGCAAGGGGCTCTCGCTGGCCATCAAGGACGGTTTCTCGAAAGCCTACTCGGCCATCATCGACGGTAACCTGACGACCATCATCACCGGTATCGTGCTCTTCATCTTCGGTAACGGCCCCGTACAGGGCTTCGCCACGACCCTTATCATCGGTATCATCACTTCGTTCTTCAGCGCCGTGTTCATCACGCGCCTGCTGATCGAGTGGATCGTCGCCAAGTGGGGACATATCTCCTTCTCGCGCAAGTGGTCGGAGAACTTCCTGAACAATACCCATTTCGATTTCATCCGCGTGCGCAAGGTGGGTTATACGATCGCCGTGGTGCTGATCGCCCTTTCGTGCATCTCGTTCGTGGCCCGCGGCCTGAACCTCGGTGCCGAGTTCACCGGCGGCCGTGCCTATGTGATCCGCTTCGACAAGGCCGTTTCGGCCGAGGAGGTGCGCCAGAACCTTGGCGAGGCGTTCTCGCAGCACGCCGGTGCCGACGCTTCGGCGATCAGCTTCGAGGTGAAGCAGTACGGCAACGAGAACCAGATGCGCATCGTGACGCAGTACCGCTACGACGACACGTCGGACGAGGCTACCGCCGAAGTGGAGCAGATCATCTTCGACGCCCTGAAGCCGCTCTATTCGTACGACATCTCCTTCGAGCAGTTCCGTAATACCCAGACCGACGTCAACGGTATCCTCACTGCCGACAAGATCGGCCCTTCGATCGCCAAGGACATGACCTGGAACGCCATCTACTCGGTGTTGTTCTCGCTCATCGCCATCGGCCTCTACATCACGTTCCGCTTCAAGCGCTGGCAGTGGGCATCGGGCGCCACGCTCGCACTGGCCGTCAACGCGCTGTTCATCATCGGCCTCTTCTCGATGCTCTACGGTTTCGTGCCCTTCAACCTGGAGGTGAACCAGGCGTTCATCGCCGCGATCCTTACGATCATCGGCTATGCCATCAACGATACGGTGGTCGTCTTCGACCGTATCCGCGAGTACCTGGGCCTCTATCCCAAGCGCAACCTCAAGGATAACGTGAACAACGCCATCAACTCGACGCTGTCGCGTACGATCAACACCTCGGGTACGACGCTCGTGACGCTGCTCGCCATCTTCTTCTTCGGCGGCGAGACCATCCGCGGCTTCATCTTCGCACTGACGGTCGGCGTGATCGTGGGTACTGTGGCTACGATTTTCATCGCTACGCCGGTCGCTTACGACCTGATGGCCAAGCGTGCCAAGATCGACAAGGAGTAACACACCTATATTTAATATGCAAATAAAGTGGATTGCACGGTTGGTGCAGTCCATTTTATTTTTAACTTTGCGTCATGGAACTCCAACGTGCAATAGATAGTTTGCTGAAGTGGATGCACCGCTATGTCTCGCCGGTCTTTCTGGCGCTGCTCATGGCGTCGTTCATCCTGTGGTATATCGCCAAACTGAGTTATATCTACACCACCGAACAGAAGGTGCGTGTGGATGTCGACGGGCAGGTTTTCGATGTGACGTGTACCGTCGAAGGGGTCGGTACCAACCTGTTCGGTTACCAGGTCTACATGAACAAGACGCTGCGCATCCCGCTCTCGGCGCTCAAGTACAAGCGCTCGCGCGAGGAGGGGCACGAGGGGCGGATCATCATCGACCCGCAGTCGTTGCAGAATGCGATTTCCGTGAAATTCAGCGATATTAAGATAACCTCTATCGACGCGGTTCCCGAGATAGATTTTCCCGACGGACAGGAATGATGAAAGTAGGAATTACGGGCGGCATCGGCAGCGGCAAGAGCACTGTCTGCCGCCTTTTTGCACAGAAGGGCATTGCGGTTTACGATTCGGACGCTGCGGCTAAACGGCTGATGCAGGAGGATGGGGCGCTGCGGCGGCAGTTGGCCGGTCGTTTCGGCGAGGGGACTTTCCGCGACGGGGTGCTCGACCGGGCTTACCTCGCGGGCATCGTCTTTGCCGACCCGCAGGCGCTGGCCGACCTCAATGCATTGGTGCATCCCGTCGTGATGCGCGATTTCGATGCCTGGGCGGCACGGCAGGAGGGTAGCTACGTGATCCTCGAAAGCGCCATCCTGTTCGAAGCAGGGCTCGAAGGTTGTGTCGACAAGACGGTCGCCGTCCTCGCGCCGCGCGAACTGCGCATCGAGCGCACCTGCCGCCGCGACGGGTGCGGGGCCGATCAGGTCGTGCGCCGCATCGCCGCGCAGCTCGACGACGATGCGCTGAGCGCCCGTGCGGACTATGTGGTCGTCAATATCTTCGAGGAAGACCTCGAACCCGCAGTAGTCAAACTCGACCGGATTTTCAGCCATGGCAGCAAATAACCCCTTGTTCGATTTCTCACAGCCCCGGGTGATGGCGATCCTGAACGTCACCCCCGACTCGTTTTTCGCCGGCAGCCGTATGCCCGATGCGCCGCATGTCGAGCGTCGCGTGCGCGAGGCCGTAGCCGAAGGGGCGTCGATCATCGACGTCGGCGGCTACTCGTCGCGTCCCGGGGCGGACGAGGTATCCCCCGGGGAGGAGTGGCGGCGCGTGGAGCTGGGCGTGGAGGCCGTGCGGCGGCTGGCCCCCGGCATGGCCGTTTCGGTCGATACGTTCCGCAGCGAGGTCGCTGCCCGGGCGATCGAAAGGTTCGGCCCCCTGATCATCAACGACATTTCTGCCGGGGAACTCGATCCCGCCATGCCTGCCGTCGCTGCGAAATACGGGGTGCCCTACATCGCCATGCACATGAAGGGCGACCCTAAGACCATGCAGTCGCTCACGGACTACAAACGCGACATCACGGCTGAGGTCGTCGCCTATTTCGAGGCCAGGGCTGCCGCGCTGCTTGCCGCCGGGATCGCGCGCGAAAATATTATCCTGGATCCCGGTTTCGGCTTCGCCAAGACCACGGAGCAGAATTACGAACTGCTCGCCGGGCTTCACCGCCTCTGTGCGCTGGGCTATCCCGTGCTGGCGGGGCTCTCGCGCAAGTCGATGATCTACCGTGTGCTCGGCGCCACCCCCGCCGAATCCCTCGCGGGCACCGTAGCCCTGGGGTGGGAGTGCCTGCGGCAGGGCGCCGCGGTCCTGCGCGTGCACGACGTGCGGGAAGCCGTCGATACGGTGAGGATCTTCAACGCATACGTACAAAACAGCGGAGAGATATGCCAAATGAAAAAATAACGGGGAATCCGGCGGAGAAACCTGCGGAAAAGGTGTCGGAAAACGGGGCGGGGAAACCTGCCGGGCGTCGTGACGGACGGCGGGGAAGGCCGCAGGGCGGACAGCAAAACAGACCGCAGGGCGAACGCGAAGGCGGACAGTCGGCCCGCTCGCCGAGGGGACGCCGCAACGTCCAGCCGGACAACCCGCAGGGCGGGTCGCAGTCAGGCCGCCCTGCCGGGAGTTCCGGCCGCTCCGGCAGCTCCCGCCCGGTGGCCGGGACGGCGGTCGGGAAGCCCGCTTTCAACTGGACATGGCGCGACTATGCGTTGCAGTTATCGGTGGTCATTATCGGTATCGTCGTTACGTTCGCCGGTTCCGGCCTGATTTCCCGCTGGGCGAGCCAGCGACAGGTCAGAACGGTCATGCAGTTGGTGGTTTCCGAGCTGGAACAGAACCGCGAAATGCTGCGTGATGTTTACAGCAACCTCGACTACGACCGCCGGGGAATGCTGATGTTCATGGAATACGACGAACTGGAAGACATTCCGGCCGATTCGCTGGCCCATTACAGCCTGCTCTTGAGTTACCTGCCGTCCTACAGGCCGCAGCAGGAGGCGCTCGAAGTGCTCAAGTCCTCGGATATCGTTTCGGCGGTGGGGGACAAGCAGTTCCTGGCAGATATTTTCGGATGCTATAACCGGCTCAACGATTTCCGGGAGAATGTCGCTATGTATTCCGGGCGGAAACAGGATGCGCAAAACCACCTGTTTGTCAATACTCCCGGCTTTTCGCTCGCTCCCATGGGAACATACGGGTCGTGGAAGATAATTTTTGAAGACCCGTTGTGTGCGGCTTTCATCGGCACTTCCGCTTATTTTTTCGGCGGGGGCGATTATTTCGGTCATATGATACGGGCGGTCGACGATGTGATCGCCTCCATAAATAAAAAATACCGTTTCGAACGGCAGGGCGTCCAGAAATAAGAGGCAATGACAAAGAAATCCAAGTCTTTTCCGGCACGGACATGGCGCGAATACGCGCTGCAACTCTCGGTGGTCATCATCGGTATTGTCGTTACGTTCGCCGGCTCGGGGCTGATCGAACGCTGGCGCGTGGCGCGCGAGGTGCGTGCGACGATGCTGCTGGTACATGCCGAACTGGAAACCAACCGCGCGGATTTCATGCAGGTCTGGGACTATCAGCAATGGGAAATGCGCGCCTGCAAGTTCTTGACGGACAACCGCCGCGACCTGAAACGGATACCGTCCGATACGCTGGCCTCTTTCGATCCGGTTTACGGGCGGATCCATTTCTTCCATCCGGATAAAAAACCGACCGATGATTAAAGTTACCGATATACACAAGCGCTTCGGCGACCTCGAAGTGCTGAAAGGCGTTTCGCTCGACGTCGCCCGGGGCGACGTCGTCTCGATCGTCGGCGCCAGCGGCGCGGGCAAGACCACGCTGTTGCAGATCGTGGGTACGCTTTCGCGGCCCGACGGCGGACGGGTCGAAATCGACGGGCAGGATGTTTTTTCGCTGGGCGATAAGACGTTGTCCCGATTCCGCAACGGACGCATCGGTTTCGTGTTCCAGTTCCACCACCTGCTGCCCGAGTTCACGGCCTTCGAGAACGTCTGCATCCCGGGGCTGATCGGCAAACACCCCCGTGCGGAGGTCGAACGCCGCGCCGCGGAGCTGCTGGAAATGATGGGTCTCGCCGGGCGCCGCGACCATAAGCCCGGCCAGCTTTCCGGCGGCGAGCAGCAGCGCGTGGCCATCGCCCGGGCCCTGATCAATTCCC
>ERZ506896.1070-NODE-1070-length-15389-cov-3.903939_pt1 | contig 15389 bp, 10 predicted proteins | sample MGYA00513176_ERZ506896 | MGnify/ENA metagenome assembly ERZ506896
AAATGGCGCGATGCGGGCATGCGCCTTGTGTTTCGGATACTGGACGACGGCACGGTGGAGATCGTCGAGATCGTGGCTATCGGACGTCGCGATAAGGACGCCGTCTACAAGACTGCCGAAGGACGCCTGGGGCGCTCGTAAGCCTCCGATTCTCTGTGCTTTTCGCTTACACTTCCGTAATGGGCGCGTTATGGGACGGCAAGAACGCTTGCCCATACTTGTTCCGTAGATTGGGAAACCAGGAGAAGAAAGGCATCTGGCATGGACATTTTGACGGTCAGCCACTTGACGAAGATCTACGGAGAGGGCGAGGCGGCCACCCGCGCCTTAGACGACGTGTCCTTCAGCGTGGAAGAGGGCGAGTTCGTGGCCATCGTGGGCTCGTCGGGCTCGGGCAAGTCGACGCTCTTGCACCTCATCGGCGGCGTGGACCGACCTACCTCGGGCCACGTGCTGCTGAACGGCGCCGACGTGTACGCTCGCTCCGACGAGGAGCTGGCGGTGTTCCGCCGCCGCGAGGTGGGGCTGGTGTACCAGTTCTACAACCTGGTGCCGGTGCTCAACGTTGTGGAGAACATGACGCTGCCCGTGGCGCTCGACGGTCGCGCCGTCAACGCCGGCCGCCTGCAGGGCCTCGTGCAGCGGCTGGGGCTCGCCGGGCGCGAGGGGCATCTGCCGAGCCAGCTTTCCGGCGGTCAGCAGCAGCGCGTGGCCATCGGGCGCGCGCTCATGAACGCGCCGGCCGTGGTGCTCGCCGACGAGCCTACGGGCAACCTGGACACGCGCAACAGCTGCGAGATCATGCAGCTTCTGCGCGATTCCAACCGCGAGTTCGGCCAGACCATGATTGTCATCACCCACGACGAGGAGATCGCACTGGCCGCCGATCGCATCATCGCCGTGGAGGACGGCCGCATCGTGCGCGACGAGAGGATCCGCCGATGAACGCCACGACGAACTTCACCGTAAAGAGCCTGCGGGCCAATCGTGTGCGCACGTTGGTGACCATCGCCGGCGTAGCCTTGGCCGCGGCCCTGCTCACGGCAGTGCTCACCACCTTCGTCTCGCTGAACGACTACCTCTACCGCTCCGAGGCGCACCTGGCCGGTACGTGGATGTCCTGCGTGGAAGCCGACGGCAGCTCGGCGCTTGACGAGAAGATCGCCGACGCCCAAGCCGATTCGCAGGTTTCCGGCACGGCCATTATGCGCGATGTCGGTTTTGCCGAGCTGACGGCGGCGCAGCAGGATCAGCAGGGCACCTACCTGGCCATCCGCTCCATCGAGGGCGATGTGGGCGACATCTGCGGCATCGTGCCCAGCGAGGGGCGCCTGCCCGAGAACGAACACGAGATCATGCTCTTCGCCACGTGGAACGACTACGGCGGCGTGAACCTCGGCGATGAGGTCGCCTTCAACGTGGGCCAGCGCACAGCAAGGCTCGCCCCGGGCGAGGAGGGCTCCATGTCCGCCGGCACCATGAGCGCTTCGTGGGGCGTGCAGGAAGAGGCCCACGAGAGCGAGATCACCGACGGCGCGCCGCTCAACTCCTCCATGGGCGTGCTGGAGGCGGACATCGACGGCGGCATCTTCAACGAGGAGGTCACGAACACCGAGGAGCGCACCTACACCGTCGTGGGCTTCTACGACCGTCCGGGTTACGCCCTTTCCACCGCTGCGGGCATGGTGGGCGTGACCGCCGGGGCCGCTGCGCCCGACGCCTTTACCGACGTGTTCCTCACGCTGAACGACGTGACCAACACCCAGCAGGTGGAAGAGGCCGCAGAGGCGCTGTTCCCCGACGAGCACGTGGTGCTGCACACGGCCATGCTGCGCTACATGGGCGTTTCCAGCGACTCCTCCATTTGGACGACGTTCTACGGCCTGGTCGTGGTGCTGGCGGCGGTCATCGTGGTGGCCTGCGTGTCGCTCATCTTCAACGCCTTCAACATCTCGGTAGCCGAGCGCATCAAGCAGTTCGGGCTTCTGTCCTCGGTGGGCGCGTCGCGCCGGCAACTGCGCCGCGCCGTGGTGCTGGAAGGGGCCATCGTGGCCGTCATCGGCATCCCCTGCGGGCTTCTCATCGGTTTGGCCGGGTGCGCCGTCACCTTCGCCGCCTTGGGGCCGGCGCTCGCCCAGCTGGCCGGATCGGTGGAAGTTCCCTTCCGCGTGGCCGTGAACGGCTGGGTGCTGCTGGTGGCCTCGGTGCTCACCTTCGTCACCGTGCTCGTGTCCGTGTGGATTCCGGCGAAGCGGGCGAGTCGCACGAACATTATCGACTCGCTGCGGGCCGCCAGTGGCAGCCGAGTTTCCCGGCGCGGGGCGGCTCGGGCCGCGAAGTGCGCGGCGCCCTCGTCGCTGTGGAAGGCGCGTGGGGCGGCCGGGCGCGTGCTCGGCGTCGGCGGCATGCTGGCGCGCATCAGCCGCAAGCGCGGCACGGGGAAGGGCCGGGCAGCCTCGGTGTCGCTGGCGCTCGCCATCGTGCTGCTTATGACTGCCGGCTCGCTGAGCGTGTTCCTCGGCACCCTGACCGACGTGGTGACCGGCGGCGGCGAGCTGGCCGGCGAGGTGGGCGTCATGGCCCAACTGGATGTGGAGACGCCGCAGGGCGAAGGGACGGCCGACGGGGACGCGCAAACCGGCAACGATGGCGCGACGGGTGCCGACAGCGCTGCGACCCAGCCCGCCGCTCCCATGACGCCCGAGGCGGTAGCGGCCGCGAACAACGAGCTGTTCGCCCGCCAGGCCGAGGTGTTTGCCGGCGCCTTCCACGATCTCTCCCAGGTGGCCGGCGCCGAGCCTGTGGGTTGGAAAATGGGGACGGGGCTGTACGCTATGCTGCCCGAGGCCATGGCAGGGGAGGCCCTCGTCGATCAGGAGAACGGCATGGGCGGCAAGATGGCCGACGGCCGCGTCGGCACCGTGGGGTCGGTAGCCTACCTCGACGACGCCGCCTTCGACGACTACGCGAAGAGCTTGGGGCTTGACCCCGCCGACTTCCGCGATCCGGCTCACCTGCGGGCCATCGCTTTGGCCCAAGGCTACGGCAACAACGGCAGCGTCTACCAGCTGCTCAACGTGCTGCGCGAGCCGGGCACGTTGGAGGCCCTTACGGCGGCGACCTATCACGGCGAGCCGGCGGCGGGCATCGGCGTCGGCGCAACGTCCGGAGAGGGCAATTCTGAGGCCTTCGCCTTCCAACCCTACCTTGAAGGCGATGACGACGGGGTCGAATGGTTCCCTCTCGAGGAGGCGGAGGTGCAGACAGTCTCCGTTGAGGTTGTCGCCCTGGCCGAGGAGGCGCCTGCTATCGCCAGCGCCCGCGGAGAGGGTCTGCAGCTCATCGTGCCCGAGTCTGTGGCGGCTTACCAGAGTTTCGGCAATGACGCCCCCATCTTCTACGGCTACTTCGACTCCGCCGATGGCGACCACGGCGCGCTCGCCGAGGAGCTGGCGACGGCCGGCAGCGCGTACTTCCACGACAAGAGTCCCTACGGGCTGGCGTTCTACTCCTTCAACGACTACATCGAACAGCGCGACTCCAACCAGATGATCGCCACGGTGGTGAACGTGTTCTGCCTGCTGTTCGCGGTGATTCTGGCGCTCATCGCCATGGCCAACGTGTTCAACACGGTGACCAACAGCCTCATCCTGCGCCGCCGCGAGTTCGCCGTCATGAAGTCGGTGGGCCTTTCGAACCGGCAGTTCCGCGCCATGGTGGCCGAGGAATGCGTCGCCTGGTGCGTCCGCGGCCTCGTGCCCGGCGTGCTGCTGTCGCTTTTCGTGTCCTTCCTGCTGTGGCAGGTGATCTCCGGCTCCATGACGGGGCTGCCCTTCACGCTGCCCTGGAGCTACGTGGCCCTGGCCGCCGCCATGACCGTGGTCGCCGTGGGTGCATCGGTGGCCTACGGCATGCACCGCTGCCGCGCCGACAACGTCGTAGAGGCCCTGCGCGCCGACGCCGTGTAGGAGGTGCTGCGACATCAAGCAAGGCGGGTGAGGGTGCGCTGCGTCCCCCACCCGCCCGAGTAAACTTGGTTTCTGCATCAAGGGGTGCCGAAATGATGCAGATAAGTTGACTACGATGCAGAAAACGTGGCCTAGTCCCCGTTTTCTGCCTTCGCTTTCGCCTTCGGGCTCAGGCCGCCTTTGCGGTAGCCGTAACGGCCCGAAAGCGCGATCATGAACGTGGCGGCTACCAGGCACGTGAGCCCGTCGCCTACGGTGACCGAGAGCCAGATGCCGTCGATGCCGAACAGCATCGGCAGCACGATGACGGCCGCCACCTGGAACACGAGCGTGCGCAGAAACGAGATGAGCGCCGAGACGAGCCCGTTGTTGAGCGCCGTGAAGAATGCCGAGGCGTACATGGCGAATCCCATGAACAGAAAGCACAGGGCGTACAGCTTGTAGGCGCTCACGGTGAGCTCCAGCAGGGCCGCGTCGTAGCTGACGAAGATGGCCGAAAGCGGAGCCGCGTGCAACTGGCCGCGCAGGAACATGACGATGCTCGCCACGCCGATGATCCCGAGGCTCTTCCATAGAAGCGAGCGCATCTCGGTGTGGTTCTGGGCGCCGTACTGGAAGCTCATGAGCGGTGAGGTGCCCACGGCGTAGCCCATGAACACGGCCGAGAAGATCATCACCGTGTACATGATGACGCCGTAGGCCGCCACGCCGTCCTCGCCGATGAAGCGCAGAAGCTGCCAGTTGTATAGGATGCCCACGAGGCTCATGGCGATGTTGGTGACCATTTCCGACGAGCCGTTGGCGCAGGCCTTCCCGATGACGGGCCAGCGCAGATGCGGCCGCACGAAGTACAGGTGCGTCGAGCGCTTGCGGGCGAAGTAGACGAGTGGAATGCCGCCGCCGATGAGTTCACCGATGTTCGTGGCGAGCGCCGCACCGGGAAGCCCCCAGCCGAACACGCCGACGAACAGGAAGTCCAGAAGGATGTTCGCCACGCCGGCCGCCACAATGACCAGAAAGCCGTACTTGGGCTTGCCCGCCGTGACGAAGAAGCTCTGGAAGGCGTACTGCAAGATGAAGAACGGCAGCGAGATCATCATCATGCGGCCGTAAAGCGCGGCGTCATGGTGCATCTGGCTTCCCGGCGTGGCGCCGAGCATGGTGGCCGTGGGCTCCATGAAGAACCAGCCGCCAAGGGAGAGTACCGAGCCCACGACGAAGGCGAAGATGATGAGCAACGAGAAATGGCGCCGCGCTCGGGGCCGGTCGCCCTCGCCCAAGGTCTTGGCCACAAGGGCACTGCCCCCGGTGCCGATCATCATGCCCACGGAGGCCAAAATCATGACGGCGGGGAAGATCAGGTTCACGGCTGCCAGCGCCGTTTTCCCCGCGTAGTTCGACACGAAGAAGCCGTCCACGATGGTGTAGCACGAGGTGAAGATCATCATGGCGATGGTGGGCAGCGTGAACCGTATGAGGGCGCTGGTGGAGAAATGTTTGGACATATCGACTGACATGGGAAACCTTTCGGAGAAAAGAGGGCAGAACAAGCAAGGAAAGCGGGCGTCTCTAGTGGAAGGTGAGAGTCGAGAGGTTTTCGTTCAGCGCGTTGATGTAGCGCTTCATGGCGCTGGTAAGTTGGCGCTGCTCTTCATCGGTGAAGATTGCGACGGCTTCATGCTCGGCGGCCAGTACGGCTTGAATGTGGGCTTCGTACTGCTTTCTCCCGTAACCAGTCAGATAAACGCGTTGAGTGCGGGGCGTGTCTCCTCGCAGCTCGACTACGCCTTTGTCGATCATGCGCTTGATAGACGAGTGCACCGTTTGCTTCGAAGAGAATCCGAGCTCGCACAACTGCTTCTGCGTGAGCCCATCTTCGTTGACGAGCGCGTACACGATATCGAAGGCGCAATCAGGGAGTCCCATGCGCCATGCGGTTTGGCGATACAACTCGTCAGCTTGGCGGTAGAAATCATCGATGGCGCGGATTGTCTCCGCGATTTGGCTTTTCTCGTCGAGCGCGGTGTTTTCGTTGAGTGCGATCTTGTCGGCGTTCATGGGCTTTCTGTACCTCAAAATGCGATTGGTCTGATTTCGGACTAACGAGTTCGCTAGTATAGTCCGAAATCAGACCAAAGCAAGGCCTTCACAAGGTTTCCAAGAGGTTTGGGGGCTAGAACTCGCGCTTCTCGTAGAGCTTGGCGGCGACGAAGGCGCTGGCCACGTAGATGAGGGCGACGACGGCCACTAGGGCGGCGGCGAGGAAGAGGTAGTTGCTGCCGGTGTCGAGCCACTGCACAAGGTCGGCGAGCACGCCGGTGGGCTGGATGCCGCTGCCGAAGAAAGCGACGGCGAAGGTGACGACGAGAACCACGATCACCGGAACGATGCGGGCGGCCTTCGTCATCCCAAAGCGCGTGATGACGGGCATTGCTACTGCCATGGCAATGGCGACGACGGACACACCGCCTATCGTGGATCCCACGATCATTCCGGGAGTGTTTTCGGCCGGCGAGAGGCTCTCGGGCAGCCACTGCGCCGGCAGAAGTCCCGCCACGGCCGCAATTCCTAAGCCCAGCACGAGAGCTAAGGTCAGGGATCCGGCTGTGAGAAGGGCGATGGAGGCATAGCGTCCGAACACTACCTGACGGCGAGTGAGGGGCAACGTGAGACGAAAGCGCTCCCAGTTGTTCTGCTCGTCGTAGGCAGCGAGGCTGAACAGACCCATGAAGGGAACCATGGCGGCAATGGCAGCCGCTGTGCCCACTGCGCCCATGACATATCCCATGAGCAGGGCGATGATGGCGCAGATACCCAGTAGTTGCAGAAGGGCGCTCCGCAGGACGGCAAAGTCGGAAACGATCATGGCTTTCATCGGGATTCCCCTTTCAGAATGAGGGTCATGTAGTCTTCAATGGTGGCCTTGTCCACGGGGATATCGGGGAAGGCGCGGGCGAAGGCGAAGCGGTCGGGGGCGAGCACGTCGCAGCCGTAGTCGTGGCGCAGGATGCGGGCCTCGCCGGGGGCGAAGAAGCCGGCATCCAAGATGGCGGTCACGTCGGCGGCGCGGCAGCGGGCCACGCCGGCCTCGTCGGTAATGGCGTCCTTGGGGGCCGTAAACACGATGCGGCCGGCGTCCACGCAGACGACCTCGTCGGCGATCTTTTCCAAGTCGGAGGTGATATGGGTGGACATGAGGATGCCGCGATCGCCCTCGGCCATGAAGTCGCGCAGAAGGTCGAGCACCTCGTCGCGGGCGATGGGGTCGAGCCCGGCGGTGGCCTCGTCCAGCACGAGCAGCTCCGGGTTGTGCGAGAGCGCGAAGGCCAGCGTCAGCTTCATGCCCATGCCACGCGAGAGCTCGCTCACCTTCTTTTTTGGGGCCAGGTTGAAGCGGTCGCACAAGGCGGCGAACTGGACGGCGTCCCATTCGCGGTAGGCTGCCCGCCCGATAGCGCCCACATCGCCCACGCGGCAGGTGTCGGGGAAGGCACAGGTGTCCAGCACGATGCCGATGCGGGATTTGATGGCGTCCAGCTCGGGGCTGCCGCAGGCGATGGGCTGGCCGAACAGGCGCACGGCGCCCTCGTCGGCGGCGATGATCCCCAAGGCCGCCTTGATGGTGGTGGTCTTGCCAGCGCCGTTCGATCCGATGAAGCCGACGACGCAGCCCGGTTCCACGGCCAGGCTCACGCCGGAAAGCTCGAAGTCATCGTAGCGCTTGCCCAGGTTGTCTATTTCCAAAAGGTAAGTCATGTCCGCTCCTCGTTCAGTTTTCTTCCAGCAGCACATCCAGCATGGCGTGCAGATCGGCGGCTTCTATGCCGGCGTTTTCCGCTTCGGCCACGGCGCGGGCGAGGTGTCCCTCCACCTGGCGCAGCCGCTCCTCGCGCAGAAGCTCCAGGTTGCCTCCGGCGACGAAGGAACCCTTGCCCTGCACGGTGTCGATGAAGCCGGCTTCTTCCAGTTCCGCGTAGGCCCGCTTGGTGGTGATGACGCTGATGCGCAAATCGTTCGCCAGGGCGCGGATGGAGGGAAGGGGGTCGCCCTCGTTCACGTCGCCGGCCATGATGGCCGCCTTGATCTGACGCGTGATCTGCTCATAGATGGGCTCGCTGCTTCCGTTTGAAATGATGATGTCCAAGGTGCCTCTTTCGCAGACGGCGTATCGCGAGCCCCGGCAGCGCTCGTCTTTGGGACGATCGTCGAAGGTGCGGCGATGTGCCGTCCTAGTTTCGGCCCTTACCGTCCCAGCGTCCCGAGCGCGGCAAGGGCGTGAATAGTGTATATACCCTACATGCACAGTATATACACACCTATACACAGCCGTCAAGGCCGCCGGAAAAGATTTCCGTCGGTTGCGGTACAGATTTTTGAGTTGTTAGACATGAGAAGAGAGATGCAGAGCGCGACAGGAAGTTTAGTGTTTGGTTAGAATAATTGCGAACTGGTGTTTTACGACGAAGTGATTTTACGGCATGATGAATCCTGACAGTGTTTTGCAGGCGCATGCCTAACAACTCGAAAATCTTGTCTTCGTGCGCGAGCTTTCTTGTCTGAATGAGGGAATTGCAGGCTCGGGGTCGGCTCGGATCTGTCGGGAGATGGAAAGTGCGCTGCCTACGACCGCGACGCCGTGGCCCTTCGCCGTGATTTAGACGTGGAAGACGACTGGCCGTGGCGCCACGACACCTTGTCCTGTGGCCAGCAAAAGCGGCTGCAGGTAGCTTGCGCGCTCTGGCAGCGTCCCGATCTGCTTGTTATGGACGAGCCCACCAATCACGTCGATGTCCCCACCCGCGAGGCCGTCACGGCGGCTCTTGCGCGCTTCAAGGGCGTGGGCCTGCTGATCTCCCATGACCGCGCCCTGCTGGATGCGCTGTGCTCCCAGTGCTTGTTCATGGCGGCCGGTCAGGTGACGGCGCGGCCCGGCGGCTACAGCCAGGGGCGCGGGCAGGAGCAGCTCGAGCGGGAAACGGCCGTCCGCCGGCGCGATCAGGCGAAGCGCGAGAGAAAGCGCCTCGCGGGGGAGGCCCAGCGCCGTCGGGAGGAGGCCTCGCGGGCGGCCGGCATGCGCAGCTGCCGCAACCTCGACCCGAAGGACCATAGCGGGAAGGCGCGCGTCAAGCTGGCCGTCTACACGGGAAAGGACGGCGTGGCCGGCAAGCTGAGCTCCCGTATGGAGGGCCGCCTGTCTCGCGCTGAGGAGACGCTGGCGTCGGTTAAGGTGGAGAAGCGCTACGACGGTGACTTATGGATGCGCGCCGAGCCGAGCGCGCGCAAGGTTCTCCACCGGCAGCCGGAGCTGACGCTGGCCCTTGGGGAACGTCGGCTTCTCGTGCCCCCGTTTTCTGTCGGGAACGCCGATCACATCGCCCTGACCGGCCCCAACGGTGCCGGGAAGACCACGTTGGTGAGTGAGGTGGCACGGCGGATCGACCCGACCGTGCGGGTGCTCGTCATCCCGCCGGAGCCCACCGCCGAGCAGTGCCGTGACGCGCTTTCTCGATTGGCCTCCCTCGATTCGCGTAGTCGCGGGCGGGTGCTGGCGGTAGGATTTCTCCCCCTTCTTTTTCGTTGACAGAGCGGGGCGTTTTCGCCATACTGAGCAGTGGGTTTGGGGACGATGATTTGTGGAAGGAACCACCATGACCGCAACGATTCGGCCCTCTTTGATCTTTAACATGGATATCGAGGCGCCAGGCGGATCGGCTGTGCAAAGCCGGCCGTATTTTGTTGCGCCATGCAGCGGTTAGTGGGAGAGGATATCCATGGACAACATTCTGGGACTTTTCGAGAAGCTTGAGAGCCAGTCGCTGGCGGTGCAGCCGAGCCGGTGCGTGGTGGTGCGCAATCGCAACGCTTCCTGCCGTCGCTGCGCCGAGGCGTGTCCGACGGGTGCCATTCTCGTGGAAGGCAACGACTTGGCCGTGGCCCCCGAACGCTGCATCGGTTGCGGCACCTGCGCTACCGTGTGCCCGACGGCGGCGCTGGAATCGAAGAAGCCCGACGACAAGGGCTTGCTGAAGGCGGCTGTGGCGGCCATGCAGGCCAACGACGGGGTGGCCGTGGTCATGGACGAGGCCATGCAGGCGGCCGCCGAGGGCAAGTACGACCCGGCGAAAGTGGTGGCGGTGAAGAGCCTCGCCCGGGTGGACGAGAGCCTCATCGCCGTGCTGGCCGCCGGGGGCGCGAGCTCCGTGGTCCTCGTGGCGGGGCCGCGGGCCGCAACCGACGGAGAAGGGGCCGCCGCGGCCGATGCCGACCCCGCGGCCGCCGATTCGCTGGCCACGGAAGCCGCCGACGAGGCCGCCGAGGTGGACGCCGCTGTCGACCGCACGGCCCGGCTCGTGCGCGACACGGCCGCCCTGCTGCTGGAGACCTGGGGCAGCGACGTCACGGTGAAGCTTACCACCAAGCTGCCCCGTTCCGTGCGCCTTACCGCGCCGGCCGATTTCGACACGGGGCGCCGCGGCTTCTTCTCGTCGATGCGCGACGAGGCCCGGGCCGCCGCAGCCATCACCGCCGAGCACGTGGTGCGCGAGAAGCTGGGCGCCGAGGAAGAGGAAGAGCCGAAGTTCGCGAAAGTGGGCGAGGACGGCACGCTGCCCCACTTCCTGCCCGAGCGTCGCGGCCGGCTGCTGTTGGCCCTCAGCAACATGGGCGAGCCGGACGACGTCATGATCGACACGCGGCTGTTCGGCCACGTCATCATCGATCCCGAGAAGTGCACGTCCTGCCAGATGTGCGCCACGTTCTGCCCCACGGAGGCCATCCACAAGTTCGGCGACGCCGCTACGGCCGCGGAGACCGGCAAGCCCTTCGGCATCGACCACTACACGGGCCGCTGCGTGCAGTGCCGCTGCTGCGAGGACATCTGCCCCACGGGCGCGCTGACCCTGTCCACCGACGTGTTCGCCGCCGACGTCACCAAGCGCGGCCGCTCCGAGCGCATCCCCATGAAGCCCCGCGCCCGCAAGGTGAACGACCCCAAGTCCATCGTGAACGCCATGAGCGCCCTGCTGAACGTGCCGAACGTGTACGAGCGGTAGAGGCGGTTTGCGTCGTCCCGACTGGCCGGGGAATTCGGCTGGCGGCCACTGCGGCTCCTACTCCCCGTAAGGGTTAGCGGCCTGCACCAAATCCAGCAGTTCTTGCTGGGAGTGGATGCCGAGCTTCTTGTAGATGTGCTGGCGGTGGGTGCTCACGGTGCTCTTTGAGATGAACAACTCGTCTTGGATGTAGGCGAGGTTGCGGCCCTTCGCGAACATGATCATGATCTCGCCCTCGCGTTCCGACAGGCCGTAGCGCTCGATGATGAGGCGGCACTTGTCCTGGAAGCGTTCGCGGCGCTCCAGGGGCAGGATGTCCATGGTCTCCATGAGTACGCGCTCGTTGAACACGGCCCCCATGGCCACGAACACCGCCAGCACCGCCACGAGCATGCAGGCGTATACGGTCGCAGGCGTAAGGCCGCCCACCAGTAGGGCGAAGCGGCCGAGCAGAAGCCCCGCCAGGGGACCTAGGGCCCAGCCGGCGCGGATGAGCGCGAAGGTACGCACCCGAGTGGCGGAGAAACGCTGGCAGAGGGCAGCGGTCATGATCCACATGAACAGGCCGAAGCACGAGTTGGCCGCCTGGTTCACGGCATAGGGGACGATGCTCGTCAGGGACGCCCAAAGAAGCGGCGCCGGCCCCAGCAAGACGCCCACCATGAGAAACAGCGTGATGCCGCCGTAGCACAGCCGCGGCATGGAGAGGGTCTTCACGCTCATCATGGCCAGGGCGATGAGGATAGCGCCGATGACCACCGCCGCCCCAGCCAGCGCCTGCACGAGGGCGTAGGCAGCCCCTCCGGCGCTCGCGATGTCCATTTGTATGTAGAGGGTGCGCATGAGCTCGTGGGCGAAGCCGACGAGGGCCACGCAGAGCACGATGCGGAAGACGAGGCGCGAGACCTGGCGATGCTCGTCGGCGTCGGTGAGGGGGTGCTGGTCGGCCAGCTCGATGACGCTGATCTGCGCCGCCTCGCGGATACGGCGGATGGCAGCCCACAGGGCAACAGCCGCGCCGACGGGCAACAGGGCGGTGAAGGCCAAGGCCGGCGGAGGCGAGAGCACGAGCGAGAAGCTGAACAGAAGCGGCGAGGCGATCTGCCCGATGGCGACGGCCGCTGTGGCCTCGCGCAGCGATACGCGGGAGAGCGCCATGCCGAAGTACATGAGGAAAAGCGCCGAGGCCACCCCCGACAGCACCCCGGTGCCGGCAACGAAGAGCGAGCCCTCCGGGGATGGAAGACCGCCGAGGGGCATGGCCAACGTCGCGAGCACGGTGCACGCCGCCGAGACCCAGAAAGTGCCCCTGCGGGCGAGCAGGCGTCCTGCGCCGTGCTCGAAGTAGCCGACGAGCAACAGCGTGAGGGAAAGCACCGTGATGGAAACCAGGTACACCGCGTCTAAGACAGACTCGCCGTGATCCGCGAAGGCGAAGATGCCCACGCTTTGGAACGCCCCCATGACCCAGGTGCCATTGAGCGCGAGTGCGCATCCCAGAAGCGCGATGATGACGGGCGACGAAGCAGTGAAACGCGTTCCCATGGATTTCCCCCTAACCTCCCATCTATTGTAAACGCTCCGGCGCGTCTGCGGAGAAAATGACCCGCTGTCAATAAGGAAGCGAAGAAATCCCAGGTCAAACCTATCGTGCTACCAGCATGATTTTCTCATTTGTTGCATTTTCGCCAAAAACGCGCTCCCAGCCCGATGGTGCGGCCGGGGCGGGCGCGGTAGGGTCGTGCAGTGTCTGATGAAGGGTCAGACTCATTCGAGAGGAGGAGAACCATGGCTTCATTGACCATGACGCGCCGCACCTTCGCGAAAGTGGCGGCGGCCACGGCGGCGGCCGCGGGCCTGGGCGCCGGCGCGACCGGCACGGCCCTCGCCGAGACCGACGCCGGCCCCGAGAAGGGCAACGAGGTCAAGCGCATCCGTTCCGCCTGCCGCGGCTGCGGCAAGATGGAATGCGGTGTGTGGGTGACGGTGCAGGACGGTCGCGTCATCAAGAGCGAGGGCGACGAGAGCGCCTTCCAGTCGGCGGGCAACCACTGCGCCAAGGGCCAGGCGTCACTGCAGGCGGCCTACCACCCCGACCGGCTCCGCTATCCGCTGAAGCGCACCACCCCGAAGGGCGAAGACCCCCAGTGGCAGCGCATCAGCTGGGACGAGGCCTACAAGACCACGGTGGACGCCATCCATGCCAACCAGGACAAGTACGGCAAGGAAACCTGCATCTTTATGGGCGGCACGTCGCGTATTTGGTCCATGGCCCCCTACGGCGCCTTCAAGCAGCTGTTCGGCAGCCCCAACGGCATTCAGGCCAACGAGATTTGCAAGGGGCCGCGCTTCTACGCCACGGCCATCGACGCCTCCAACGCCTACAGCTGGATGGAAGTGGTGGGCCGCCCGCGCGTGTTCGTGCAGTGGGGCGGCGCTTCCGAGCTCTCCAACTACGACGACAGCTGCCGTACCACGGTGGACGTGGCCACCCGCGCCGACAAGCACATCATCGTGGACCCGCGCCAGACGAACCTCGGCAAGGAGGCGGACATCTGGGTGAACCTGCGACCCGGCACCGACGGCGCCGTGGCCAACTGCTGGGCCCAGGTCATCATCGAGAACGAGCTGTACGACGATCTGTACGTGCGCAAGTGGATGAACGCTCCCATGCTGGTGGTGCAGGAGGAGAGCTTCAAGCCCACGCCCACGAGCTCCGCCCAGCAGTCGGCGAACATCGTCACGCGCATTCTGAAGGAATCCGACCTGAAAGAGGGCGGCTCCGACGGCCGCTTCATGGTCATCAACGAGAAGAACGGCGAGCTGTCCTGGTACGACGCCACGGCTGCCAACCCCGGCTGGGAAGGGGAGGACTGGAAGCCGGCCACGGAAGGTCGCGAGGCGAATCAGCCCGGCCTGGACGCCACGGGTCAGACCCAGGGCTTCGTGCTGGACTACGTGCCCTTCCCTGACGGTCTCTGGCCGGCGCTGCACACGGAAGAGGGCGGCCGCGAGGTGACGCTCAAGGACGGCACCAAGGTGCACGTGCGCACGGTGTGGGAGCACTACATCGACTTCCTCGCCGACTACACCCCGGAGAAGGCCAGCGAGATCACCGGCGTTGACCCGGAGGTGCTGAAGGAAGCGGCCATCACCTATGCCACGCGCGTGGACCCCTCCACGGGCTACGGCAACGGCGGCATCCAGTACATGCTGGCCCCCGAGCATGCCTGCACCTCCGTGCAGAACCAGCGCGCCTGCGACCTCGTGTGCGGCATTACCGGCAACATGGATATTCCCGGCGGCATGCGCGGCTCCACCCCCGGCTGGCCCTTCTTCGACCTGGGCATGTGCAATCCCGATTCCCCGGAAATCCCGCCCTACGATTCCAGCAAGATCCTGGGCTCCATCGAGTTTCCCATGATCGGGTCGGATCGCGGCCCCGGTTGGGCCGACGCCACGAGCATCTACGACGCCATCGAGACCGGCACCCCCTACAACGTCACCTGCGGCATCGGCCAGACCGGCGACTTCATGAACCAGTCGAACTCCATCAACGCCGCCGAGCAGCTGAAGAAGCTCGATTTCTGGTGCTCCATCGATCTGTGGCACACCCCCTGCGTGGACATGATCGCCGACATCGCCATGCCCGCCGCCCACTGGATGGAGCTGGACTGCATCCGCAAGTCCCAGGGCTCTTCCGGCGCCTTCGGCGCCACGGTGAAGGCCATCGACCCGCCCGGCGAGGCCAAAAACGACTTGGAGATCGTCGTGGGCCTGTACCAGGCCGCCGGCGTGCCCTACTTCGACGAGGCCAAGCACGGCGCGAAGTGGTTCACCGGCGACGAGGCCGTGAAGCACTGCAACGAGGTGGGCCTGGCCGGCTTCCGCATTCCCGATTGGGACGATTACAAAGCGGAGTTCCAGAAGAACGGCTGGTTCGATTCCAAGGTCGAGAAGCCCGAGGCCTGGGGCACCTACCGTCGCTACCAGGTGGGCACCAACGCCGTGAACGGCGACTTCCCGCCGCTGCCCCCCGAGGCCCAGCACCAGGGCTGGAACACCACCACCCACAAGCAGGAGATCTGGTCGCTGCTTTTGGAGTCGTGGCTTGTGAACGGCGCCGGCAATGACGGCGTGCGCCCGAATTTGCCCTACTCCGACACCGAGCAGTTCTCCGACAAGGAGATGTTTCCCCTGTTCGTGGAGGCGCCTCACGGGCCGGTGGCCGACCCCGACCTGTTCGCCGACGAGAACTCCTTCCTCATGACCACGGGACGCCGCCAGGGCACCTACTTCCATTCCGAGCACCGGCAGCTGCCCTGGTGCCGCGAGCTGTGGCCCGTGCCGCGCCTGGAGATGAACCCGG
>ERZ506896.1114-NODE-1114-length-14790-cov-5.003393_pt1 | contig 14790 bp, 17 predicted proteins | sample MGYA00513176_ERZ506896 | MGnify/ENA metagenome assembly ERZ506896
CGGAATTGCAGACGATATCGTTTCTCTGCCTGCGAAAGTAAAACTTTTGGGACAGATTTTGTCTGCTTCCGTTCTGGTTGTTTTCTTCAATGTCAATATCGACTGGGTCAATATTCCCTATGTGGGAATGATCACTTTCCCGCCGATCATTTCCATACCGCTTACGATTTTCTGGATCATCGGGTTCATCAATACGGTGAATCTCATCGACGGTCTGGACGGGCTTGCCGCAGGTATTGCAACGATTGCTTCCATTGCCGTCGCTCTTCTTGCCTTTCAGATGGGACAGTGGGTATCGGCAGCTGCCATGGTCGCCATGTCGGGAGCATGTCTTGCTTTTTTGCAATATAATTTCAATCCTGCCAAAATATTTATGGGGGATACGGGATCGATGTTCCTCGGCTATCTCATAGGCGCCGTGTCCGTCATGGGCTCTATGAAAACAGCGGCGATAGCCGTTCTTGTGGTGCCCATCATTGCCCTTGCCGTGCCGATCGTGGATACTCTTTTGGCGATTATCCGCCGCAGGCAGTCGGGAGTTCCTATTTTTTCACCGGATAAAAATCATCTCCATCATCGTTTGCTGGCAAAAGGATTGTCACAAAAACAGGTGGTGCTCATTATGTATGCTTTGACCGCCTTTTTTTCCTGTATGGCCCTCTTCATGATACATACCGCTCCGTGGATCGGAATTTGCGTGATTGCCGCGGCGCTTGCCCTCTTTGTCCTTTGGGCGCGTAAACTGGGGGTCCTGAAAGAAACCGTTCCGTCTCCGTATCAGACAGAGAAAGAAAAAGAACAGGAAAGAGACGTATAATTTTATTGAAATAAAGGGGTTGCATTCATGAAAGTCATGACGATTTTCGGTACGAGGCCGGAAGCCATCAAAATGGCACCGGTGATCAAGGAACTTTCCAAACATCGGGAAATAGAAGTAAAAGTCTGCCTGACCGCACAGCACAGAGAAATGCTCGATCAGGTGGTGGACTTGTTTCAGCTGCCCGTGGATTATGATTTGGATGTCATGAAAGAGGAACAGTCCCTCTATGACATCACCGCCCGTGTTCTTCGCCGTCTGGAGAAGGTGCTGGAAAAGGAAAAACCCGATTACGTCCTTGTTCACGGTGATACGACGACGACTTTCACTGCCGCTCTGGCCGCTTTTTATCAGCAGATCAAAGTGGCCCATGTAGAGGCGGGACTCCGGACGGGGGATCTCACTTCTCCTTTTCCCGAAGAAGCAAACCGCCGTCTCACCGCCGTTCTTACAGATCTTCATTTTGCCCCCACGGAAAGAGCGAAAGAAAATCTGCTCAAAGAAAATAAAAAAGAGGAAAATATTTTCGTCGTAGGAAATACGGTGATCGACGCCCTTTTTGCAACGGTGAAAAAGAATTATCATTTTACCGATCCGGAGATTCAATCCATTGAAGAACATAAAAGAATCATTCTTGTCACCACCCACAGAAGAGAAAATCTGGGAGAACCGATGCATCAGGTATACAGAGCGCTCCGGCGGCTTGTGAGTGCCCTTCCCGATACGGAAGTGGTATTTCCCGTACACAGAAATCCTCTTGTGAGAGAAGCCGTGGAAGAAGAATTGGAAGGGGTTCCCGGTATTCATCTGGTGGAACCGATGGAATACGAACCTTTTACCAATCTGATGGCTCGTTCCTGCATCGTCCTCACCGATTCGGGAGGCATTCAGGAAGAAGCGCCCAGTTTGGGAAAACCCGTACTGGTCCTTCGGGATACCACGGAAAGGCCGGAAGCGATAGATGCGGGGACGGTCAAACTGGTAGGAACTAATGAAAATCTAATCTATGATACGGCATACCGTCTTCTGACGGATGAGAAAGAATATAAAGCCATGTCAGAGGCGATAAATCCTTACGGTGACGGGAAGGCTGCCGAAAGAATTGCAGAAGCTCTTTTGTACCGCGGAGGATACAGAGATAAAAAACCGTCTAAGTTTATAGCCAAGTAACGGGTCTTATGTTACAATCAGTGTATATGGAAGATGGGACCTTTTGCGTGCAATTTTTCATATACTTTGATTTCGGAGTCCGATATGAAACGGGAGGAAACACAAAAGAAGAAAGATAAAGAGTTTGATCCGATGCACAGTATCGCCGTTGCATCAGGGGCAGGATTTACGCTGCTTTCCTGTATCGCCCTCGGCATATGGGCAGGCATGAAATGTGATGAATATTTCGGCACCTACCCTTACGGATTGACCGGTCTTTCCATCCTCGGTGCCGTTGTCGGGTTATGGTCAATTATAAGGCAGATGTTGGAGAAATAATCAGAAGTGACATACGATCAGACTTTTCCTGAATATGCCAGTCGTATGATACGATGGCTTTCCATGCTCGGAGTTGCCGGAGCTCTTGTCCTCTTTGCCATATGGGGATGGGAAACCGGCGGTGCATGGTTCTTGGGCGCATTTTTCCACGCTGCTTTTTTCATGTTTTTAAAAACCCGGTACTTTCACTGGGTCGAAGCGGGAAAAGAACCTGTTTTTATCGGCCGGCAAATTGCCGTCTTTGCAGGTCTCCGCTTCATTTTTGAAATCGCTCTTGCCGTAGCGGTCATCGCCCTGACACCGCTCAATGCACTGGGCCTTTTAGGCGGCTTACTTTCATTGCCCATCCTCTCCATTGCGGAGCGGGTCGGCAGTGTGATTAAGAAATAAATCCTTTTCTTGACATTCCTGTAAGAGGGAGGGGGTGAGATTATGCATCTTCATACGGGTACACACGTCGTTACCGAATTATTCGGCATGCAGATCAATTTAGACACAATTTATACCACCTGGCTTACTGCCATCATTGTTTTTATCATCGCTTTCGCCGCCAGCCGCGGCAGAGCTTTAGTTCCAAGCGGTATACAAAATGCAGTCGAATTTGTCATTGAAAGTCTTTGCAACCAGTTTGAGAAAAATATCGGCCACAATTACCGTCAGGTCGTTCCTATCTTGCTGACACTTTTCATGTTTATCTTTGTGGCTAATGAAATAGGGCTCTTACCGGCGGCACACTTGACAGCATCGCCGACAAATGATGTCAACACGACACTCGGACTGGCAATCGGCGCCTCTATCTTTGTTCATGTTTATTACATAAAAAACAGAGGCTTCGGAAACTGGCTCGGCCATTTCTTCAAACCCTTCGTTCCATTTGTTTTCATCAACATGGTCGAAGAAGTATCAAGACCGATTACGCTGGCTATGCGTCTATTCGGAAATATTCTGGCAGGGGAAATACTGCTGGAAGTCTTGAATGCTATGGCGACATGGTTTGTACCTATGATCTGGATCGCTTTCAGCTTGATGGTAGGATTGATCCAGGCCTATATCTTTACCACTCTTGTTTCCATCTACCTGAAAGAAAGCGTAGATTGAGAAACAAACGGCACCGCCCGTCCAAACGGAAAACAACGATCCGGAAGAACCGGAACAACATTATTTAATTCTCAGGAGGAATTATCACCATGGATCAGACGATTGTTATTCAGTATTCTCTTATTGCCGCTACCGCTATTGCCTGCATCGCTGCAGCAGTTGCCGCATTCTGCGACTCCCGCGTCGCTGTACATGCCATCGACGGCATGACCCGTCAGCCTGAACTGGCAGGCCAGCTCTTTACCAACATGCTCGTTGCCATCGGCCTTGTAGAATCTATTCCGATTATTTCCGTCGTTATCGCTATCGTTCTTGTATTTGCCAATCCTTTCCTCGGCTAATTCATTGAGAGTTATTAGCCTAAGGAGGGGAGTTCATTGGTAGAAATAAATTTTACACTGCTGATTCAGATCCTCAACTTTATCATACTGGTTGGCATTTTGGGCCATTTTGCCTATAAACCGATCCTCAAGGTCATGGATGAGCGTAAAGCCCGTATCCAGAATGACCTTGACAGTGCCGCTGCCGCCAATGCTGCTGCCGCTAAGCTGAAAGAAACTTATGAAGCACAGCTGCAGGATGCACAGGCACAGGCACAGGAAATCGTAAACAAGGCGGTAAAAGAAGCCAAGGTGCAGGCACAGGAACAGATTGACGCCGCTCATGACGCTATAGAAAAAGAAAAGGAGATGGCTGCCAAACAGATCGAAAGAGAACGCAAGGATGCTCTGGAAGATCTGAAAACTCAGGTGGCTGCCCTTTCCTGCGATATTGCAGCGAAGATCATCAGCAAGAATATGACGCCGGATGTAAATGACCGGCTCATCTCCGAAAGCATCGCCAAACTGGATGCTAAACAAGCAGGTAAATAGTTATGGACAAGAACGTAATCCTTGCAAAGAAATACGGTCGCGCCATCTATGAAGTTGCTGCCGAGCAGCACAGCCTGGAAAAAACAGAAGAAGAACTCCTTCTTATTTCCAAAACAATTTCGGAACATAAAGAATTGGGAGATCTTCTGAACCATCCTCTGCTGGAAAAGGATGTCAAGAAAGATACTATAAATAAGTTGTTTGCAGATAAGGTGCAGCCGACGGTTTTACAGTTTTGTTATGTCGTTATCGACAAGGGCCGCATCTCTGATTTTGCAGCTATGGTCGATGTCTATTCCACGCTTGCCCACCATGGGATGGGAATGGAGGAAGCCGTTGTAACGACTGCATTTCCCTTGACAAAATCACAGGCGGAGATGATCAAAGCCAAACTTATGGAAATTACCGGCAGCAAAATTATCATGAAGCAAAAAGTTGATGCATCTTTGGTCGGCGGGTTTACCGTTCAGATGGGAGACCGTCTGATTGATGGATCTGTTGCCCGGCATCTTGCTGCACTTCGTGCTCAAATGATGCAAAGAGATTGAGGTGACTTACAGGAAATGAAAATCAGTTCAGATGAAATTACATCTGTCATTAAAAAACAGATTGAAAATTACAAAGTAGACCTCAATGTCGATGAAGTAGGTACGGTTCTTGAAGTCGGCGATGGTATCGCCCATATTTACGGCCTTGAAAACTGTATGGCCGGCGAATTGCTCGAATTGCCCAACGGCGTTTACGGCATGGCAATGAACTTGGAAGAAAGCAACGTAGGTGCGGTTCTTCTGGGTAATTCCGAAAGCATCAAGGAAGGCGATACTGTCAAAAGAACAGGCCGCCTGATGCAGGTCCCCGTAGGCGATGCGGTCATGGGCCGCGTAGTCAATGCACTGGGACAGCCGATTGACGGCAAGGGAGAAATCAAGACCGACGCTTATCGCGACATTGAAGTTAAAGCTGCAGGTATTGCCGACAGACAGCCGGTTAATGTACCCCTGCAGACCGGTTTGAAATGTATCGACTCCATGGTTCCCATCGGACGCGGCCAGCGTGAACTTATCATCGGCGACCGCGGTACCGGTAAAACGGCTGTCGCTATCGACACCATTTTGAACCAGAAGGGTCAGAATGTTATTTGTATTTACGTATCCATCGGGCAGAAAAACGCAAACGTTGTCCGCGTGTATGAAAGACTGAAGGCCGCAGGCGCCATGGATTATTCCATCATCGTCCATGCCGGCGCTTCGGAAGGTTCTCCGATGCAGTACCTTGCACCTTATTCCGGTGTAACCATCGGCGAATATTTCATGCATCAGGGCAAGGACGTCCTCATTATTTATGACGACCTTTCCAAACACGCCGTGGCTTACCGTGCGATGTCCCTTCTGCTCCGCCGTCCGCCGGGACGTGAAGCATACCCCGGTGACGTATTCTACCTGCATTCCCGCCTTCTGGAACGGGCAGCCCGCCTTTCCGACAGACTGGGCGGCGGTTCCATTACGGCCCTTCCTATCATTGAAACTTTGGCAGGCGACGTAGGCGCTTATATTCCGACAAACGTTATTTCTATTACAGACGGCCAGATTTATCTGGAAACCGCTCTCTTCTATTCCGGTATCCGTCCTGCTATCAACGTAGGCCTGTCCGTATCCCGTGTAGGCGGCTCGGCACAGATCAAAGCGATGAAACAGGTTGCCGGCACCCTCCGTCTTGACTTGGCACAGTATCGTGAATTGGCGGCATTTGCTCAGTTCGGTTCCGATTTGGACGCAGCTACCAAAGCACAGATCGACAGAGGCCAGAGAACGACGGAAATTCTGAAGCAGCCCCAGTATTCTCCTTATCCCGTATCGGATCAGGTTATGGCTATCTATGTAGCCGTCAAAGGATATCTGGATGATGTGGAAGTCGAAAATGTAGTAGATTTCGAAAGTCAGATTCTGAATTTCCTTCACAGCAGCCATCCGGAAATCGGCGAAGATATCACGGCCAACAAGAAACTGACCGATGAAAATGAAGTCAGACTTCAGGAAGCCATTGCCGAATTCAAGGAACGTTATAAAGCTCGTGCGAATGTGACTGAAGAAGAAAAGTCTGAAACGGTAGAGGGGTGATCTGATTGGAAAGTACGCGTGATATAAAAGGGCGCATAAAATCTGTCACCAACATCCAGCAGATCACAAAAGCAATGAAGATGGTAGCCGCAGCCCGTCTGCGCAAAGCAGAAGAAAAAGCAAACGGCTCCCGTCCCTATGCAGAAAAGATCGGAGAGCTCTTGCGCCGTGCTTCTTCGGTGACACCCGGTTTTACCAGTCCGCTTTTCAGAAACGGAAAGGTAAATAAGGTCGGTTATCTCGTTATTTGCGGTGATAAAGGCCTTGCCGGCGCTTATAACTCCAATGTTATGAAGCGTACCGTACAGGAAATCTCCGGAAAAGATCGTTCTACATACGCATTGTATGTCTGCGGAAAACAGGCAAGAAATTATCTGAAGTTCCGCGGCTATGATATTGATTCTTATCATTTCGGCTTTTCTGACAAACCGTCGGCTCAGGACTCCGTTGATTTATCCAAAGAAATGGTGGACTATTTCGTAAAAGAAGAAGTCGATGAAGTTTATATCATCTATACAAAATTCATTACGGCCCTCCGTCAGCAGGTATTAGTATCCCGCCTTCTTCCCATAGAAGCTCCGGCTGCTGAAGGAGAGGAGGAAGCGGCAGACGATGACCTTTCCCAATGGGAAAGAGAAAGAGAGGAATTCCTGAAAATCAAGGAAGATCCCTATCTTTTCCTTCCCGATGCGGCATCGGTTCTTTCCAAACTGCTTCCGGAATATATACAGGTACAAGTTTATAATGCAATGCTGCAATCCGCAGCATCGGAACTGGGCAGCCGAATGGCAGCCATGTCCGCAGCAACCGACAATGCAACCGAAAGAATTGCCGATCTGAACCTGACTTACAACAAAGCGCGTCAGGCACAGGTTACCAATGAAATTTCTGAAATTGTCGGCGGTGCGGCAGCTCTGGAATAAACTCTTGATTGAATAAGGAGGAATGCTTCTTCATGGCAAATGAACAGCAGGGGCAGGTAGGTAAAGTCGTACAGGTAATGGGCGCTGTCGTCGACATCGCTTTTACCGATGACCAGGAACTGCCGGCCATTTATAACGCAATTCATGTCAATGATGAAGAAGGCAACGTTCCCGTAGATGTTATTTGTGAAACCATGCAGCATCTCGGTGACGGCGTAGTCCGCACCGTTGCAATGAGCTCCACAGACGGCATGGTACGTGGAATGAAAGCGGTAGATACCGGCCGTGCTATTGCGGCACCGGTCGGTGACGGCTGTCTGGGACGTATTTTCAATGTCCTCGGACAGACCGTGGACAATGACGATACGAAAGTACCGGCATCCGACTACTGGCCTATTCATCGTCCGGCACCGGCCTTCAAAGACCAGTCTCCGGCAACTGAAATTTTTGAAACCGGCATCAAAGTCGTTGACCTGATCGCTCCCTATGCAAAGGGCGGCAAAATCGGGCTTTTCGGCGGCGCCGGTGTAGGTAAGACGGTTCTTATTCAGGAACTGATTCACAACGTGGCAACGGAACACTCCGGCTGCTCCGTATTCTGCGGCGTCGGTGAACGTACCCGTGAAGGTAATGACCTTTGGGGGGAAATGAAAGATTCCGGCGTTCTTTCCAAGGTTGCCCTGGTATACGGCCAGATGAACGAACCGCCGGGAGCACGTATGCGTGTAGCTCTCACGGGTCTTACCATGGCTGAATATTTCCGTGACAAGCAGGGACAGGACGTGCTGCTTTTCATCGACAATATTTTCCGTTTCGTTCAGGCAGGTTCCGAAGTATCCGCATTGCTCGGCCGTATGCCGTCTGCGGTAGGTTATCAGCCGACACTGGCAACGGATATCGGCGAACTTCAGGAACGCATCACTTCCACAAAAGACGGATCCATCACTTCCATTCAGGCCGTATATGTACCGGCCGATGACTTGACGGACCCGGCTCCGGCAGGCGTATTTACCCATTTGGACGCGACCACCGTTCTCAGCCGTTCCATTGCGGAACTCGGTATTTATCCCGCCGTGGATCCGCTGGACTCCACCAGCCGTATTCTTGACCCGAACGTACTCGGTGAAGAACATTACGAAGTGGCTCGCGGCGTACAAGCTATTTTACAGCGCTATAAGGAATTGCAGGATATCATCGCCATCTTAGGTATGGAAGAACTCAGTGATGATGACAAAGTCATCGTTGCAAGAGCAAGAAAGATTCAGAGATTCCTTTCTCAGCCGTTCTTCGTAGCGGAACAATTTACAGGTTCTCCCGGCAGATATGTCGCTTTGAAGGAAACCATCCGGGGCTTCAAGGAAATCCTTGCAGGCCAGCACGATGATTTACCGGAAGGTGCATTCTACATGGTAGGCACAATTGATGAAGCAATCGAAAAGGCTGAAAAGATGAAGAAAGGGGAATAAGCCATGGCTGATACCCTTACGAATCCGATGCATGTGGAAGTCATCAGTCCCGACGGTCCTATTTATCAGGAAGACGGCGTAGATATGGTGGTTGCCCGTGCAGCTGACGGAGAATTCGCCATTATGAAAGATCACCTGCCTTTGGCGGCGGCACTGGAAATGTGTCCCGTCCGTATCAAAAAAGGCAAAACGGAAACAAAAGTGGCAGTATTCGGCGGTTTTCTCGAAATGAAAGATAACCGGGTGAATATTGTCGCTCCTCTTGCAGAAATGGCGGAAGACATCGATGTAGCCCGTGCACAAGCGGCAAAAAAACGTGCAGAAGATAGACTGGCCGCACGTACAAAAGATATTGATGTGGATCGGGCAAGACTCGCTTTGGAGCGGGCTCTTATCCGGCTCAAAACAGCAGACAAACTGTGATTCATTGACAATAAAAAAGCTCCCCTTCGGAGGGAGTTTTTTTATTGCTGCAGGGGATGATTTCTTTATTTTTTCGGTCTGGCGCCATAGAGATCATGGTAGACCATTCGTTCATTGTAACGATTGATGCGCATCGGCTTCTTTTCCGGATATCCGACGGCAATGATGCAGAACGGTTCTCTTTCAGGGGGAATATCAAGAATATGGCATATATGGGCTTTCCGATCCGCATAAGGATAGACTTGAAGCCAGATGGAACCGAGATCCAAATGTTCGGCTTCGATCAAAATATTTTCCGCTGCTGCCGCTGCATCGAAGCTCCATTCTTCCGGGAAAGAAATTCCGTCGGTTTTCCCGACGATGACGATGGCTGCCGCCGCTTTGCGGGCAGGCCCTGCAATGACGCTGTTGTGGGAGAGGGCTTTCACCAAATCTTCTCTGGTAACAACAATAAATTCGCGGGCTTCCTGATTTCCGCAAGCTCTTGCCTGCATGCCCGCTTTGACCAACTTTTCCAGATCTTCGTCGGCTACGGGAGTCAGTTCTTTGAAATATCTGCATGTACCTCTTTTGAAAATTTCCTTCATAGTCACCCTCCTTAAAAAATTGGTGCTGTGTCCGAAAAAATGGAAGAACAGCTTGTATTTATTATTATTATCATTATATCACAGGGAATTTTTTATTTTGAGGAATAAGGGCAGTGTGAAACAAAGAAAAATTCCTTTTTAAGAGGGAGAGGCAGCTGCGGGAGTGTCCTATCTCATTCATGAGGTATGGCAGGGCAGAACAAGGAAATAAGAACGTTTTTAAGGAAGGACAAGAAGAGATGTTTCTGAAATATTTCGTTTCGAGAATACAAATAAAAAAAGCCGCATCTCTTTGAGGAGATACGGCTTTATATTATCTTTTACGGAGTGCCGAATACGAAGTAACGGACATAGATGTAAATGGAGGAGGTAAGCAGGGTGACAAGCATCATGGGGAAACATTTCATCATGAAGTGACCGAAAGTGATGTTGTATCCTTCCTTAGCTGCAAGAGCTGCAACGATGACGTTCGGAGAAGCGCCGATGATGGTACCGTTGCCTCCGTAGCATGCACCGATGGAGAGGGCCCACCACATATAGTCCGCATGGGCAAGGCCGAGAATTTCCTGCATCTCATGGATGAGAGGGATCATCGTGGCTGTAAACGGAATATTATCTACAAAGGCGGAAGCCAGACCGGAGAGCCAGAGGATGGTAAACGTGAGAGCCTGAGGATCGCCGCCTACGGCCTGAATGCCGGCAGCCGCCAAAGTGCTGATGACTCCCGTCGTTTCAAGTCCGCCGACAACGACGAAGAGGCCGATGAAGAAGAAGAGGGAATCCCAATCCACTTCACGGAATATTTCGTGAGGGTCAACACCGCAGGTCAGAATGGCGAGAATACCGCCGGTGAGAGCGATGGTTGCGGACTGGATGCCGATGATGTTATGGATGATGAAGCCGAAGATGGTCAGGACTAAGATGACGACGGATTTTTTCAAAATAGAGAAATCGGTGATAACCGATGTGACATTGATTTTTGCCAGTTCTGCAGCAGACATTTCCGTCTTGGGCAGTTCTTTCCCGTAAATAATTTCCAGATAAATAATGCAGGCTGCTATGTTCAATAAAGCAATCGGGCCGGTATGCATGACAAAATCATTGAAAGCCAGATGAGTGGCGGAACCGATCATAACGTTCGGAGGATCGCCGACCATTGTTCCCGAACCGCCGATGTTGGAAAGAAGAATTTCAGCAATGAGTGTAGGGATGGGGGATACGTGAATTCTCCGGCAAAGTGAAATGGTCATGGGGGTGATGAGAAGAACAGCGGTGACGGCATCCATAAAAGATGCACAGAAGCCTGTAATCAGCCCTAAAATGATGAGCAGTTCTTCCGGACGCCCTTTGGATATCTTGACCGCCCAAAGTGCCATAGATTCAAAAAATCCGGACTTTTTAACGACGCCGATAAGAAGCATCATGCCGGCGAGAAGACCGAGAGTGTTAAAATCGATAAATTCCTGAAGCGCCATTTCCTGTGTAAGCAGGCCGCTGTATATAACCAGTCCGGCACCGAGCAAAGCGCAAAGAGAACGGGGAATTTTTTCTGACATGATCCCTACGTAGGTCAGAGCGAATATAAATATCGCTAAGTAAAAATTCATGGAAGAGTCCATTGCTTCATCTCCTTCTTCTTATTCTTAATATATAAGAATTGAAATACATAGATAGTAATCTATGAATAATCGAATTCTTATCTGTTAGTATATACGATGAGAGGGCTGTGTTCAATAATTTTTCATAATGATATTTATATATAAGCAAATAACATTTTTCTATAACTGCAAAAAAGAAGAATTTATAACCGAAAAAAGTGCTTCCTTTATATGATAAGATTTTCATTATAAAAGGGGAAGTTACGAAAATAACGGAAAAACCGGCTTCGAAAAAGGAACGGGACGGCGGAGACTCCAATATCTGTTTCATCATAAAACGGCAACGTAAAAATATATCAAGAATTAAGTAAATTAAAAGAAATACTTCGAAAAAACCGCAGATCCGCCCGTGAAAAAATCGGTTTTATTTGCTCTCGGTTTGAAGATTTACATTGATATTACGGGAGAAACAGTATAAAATAGTAACGATATACTTATATTTCAAATGAAGGAGTCAATCAATGTCTCGTGCCCAAGGTTTATTATTCGGTGTGGCCGTTGTTTTTGCAGTCTGGAATATTCTGACGAACGGATTAACTGTAAGAAGCGGTGCCATCGCTTTCTTGATTTTTATCTGTCTGGCGATCAATATGTATAATAATAATCAGAAAAAGATGCGCATAGAAGAAGCGGAAGCCAAGATTCGTGAAAAGGAACAAATTCGTCAAATTCGTGCAGAAGCACGGCGCAAGCAGAATCACCGGCATAAACAGAAAAATAAATAATTATTTTATTTCTTTTTCAGATATTGTATTTATGTGACAGGAGTCTCCATGGAGATGGCTTTATATTACCGATGGTCGGTCTTTATCCTGCTCTCGGTAGGTCTTGTTTTATTGATGAAACACGGTATACTCACTCCTTTTGTGTTTTGGTCCCGTATTCAATATTATACATTTTCCACCTTTACCCTCTTTTTTCTTTGGCTGGGGGCGACTTTATTTAAGGCGGATATTCCTTATTTATATACGGCGGACTGCCGTTTCATCGTGGCAGCCTCTTTGGTGACTCTCTCCGTCATGTACCATGTCATTGTCAGGCCGGGGGCGATCAAAACTCACCGGCTGAATGATATCAGTTATGAGCATTTTTCTTTTTACAATTATATATTCCACTATTTTATTCCGGTGCTGATGGTGGCAGACTATCTGTTTTTTGTGGATAAAACGGATTTGCACCCGTATATTGTGGTTTTATGGATGATTTATCCCGCTTTATATGTGGTTTTTGTATATTGGCGTGCCTGGGTGACCATCGTGACCAAGGGAAGATCTCATTTATATCCCTATACATTTATGGATCCTCGGACAAATGACTTCATAAGTATCACCAAAGGTTGCCTGAAAGTGGGATTTCAATTTTTCCTCATCGGACTTGCCGTCTACGCTGCAGGCGCAGGATTGTGGTATTTGGGGCTGCCGCCGCTGTCATGGACATATAACGGATAACCGTTTCATCATCAAAAATAAGGAGATTTCATGGAAACAAAAGTAAACAAAGCAAAAGGAAAAGATTTCACGGACATTTCCGTACCGGTCAAGAAATATTTGATCGTCTCCGGTCTGGGATTTGTGGCGCTTGCCGCCTATGCGGCCCGTCTGGCATGGGTATATACGACCTTCGGAGCTTTTCCGCTCCAAGGGGTCATCATTCTGCTGGGGCTCCTCATCTTCCTGATCAATGTCATCACCTCAAAGTGTGTTTATACGCTGAAAGAAGATGAAGTGGAAATCATAAAGAAAAGTATCTTCAAAAAGAAAGAACTCCATATTCCTTATGATAAAATTTACGGCATCCATCATTTTAAAAATCAGCTGATGAAGCCGGCAAGATACAGATATACCCATCACATGTATAACCAGCTGGATAATCGGGAAATCTGGTCCCTTCTTTACGACATCGGCGATCTGGAAAAAATCGGCCGTGTCATGATGACCGGTTCGGCTGCTTTCTGGCATGAATTTTCCCTCATTCTTCCCGACAGAGTAGGAATTCCCCAAGAAGAAGTCATTGCTCATGTATACCAGTCCATGAGAGAAAAACTCATCGCTTCGGGGAAAGTCTCTCCGGAACTTTTGAAGAAATTGGAAGAAGCGGAAAAAGAAAAGGAAATGACTTTTGAAGAAGGAATAGAGCAGCTTCGTCAGGAAGGAACCGATATGGGTGGCGAAGAGTACGAAGTCACGCTGGATGATATCAAGAAAAAAGAAGGCTTCGTAGAAGAAGGAGAGGACGAACAAGAGGAAGATCTTACGGAAGAACCGAACGAAGAAAATAAAAAATAAGGGAATCGGGAAACACGTTTCATGAAGAGGCGTGTTTTTTTGATGCCCGAAAAACAGAAAGGGCAAATCAAAAGAAGGGGATATCAGGAAGAGCGGAGTAAAAGGGTTATAACAAAACATTAAATTCTAAATAATTTCGAAAAGTAAATCGAAAATAATAGAAGAAGAAAAAGAGAGCCAATCACTCATATAAATAGTAATGATATGCATTAATGCAATTTATATTAAGAAGAACAAATTTTTGAAAAGTAAAATTATGAAAGAAAAAAATTGAAAAAATATTTTAAAATAAAGCTTGATATCGGGCATAAGAAAAACATAGAATACTATGTTTATTCAGTAAATACCGAATTATTTCAGAGGTACATCAAATGATAATACACTGTTTTAAGACGGAAAAACAAAACTTTCAAAACCTAAATAATAAATAAAGAAAATAAAGTATAAATATATTAAAAATAAATAACAAGAATAAATATCAAGTGGAAAAGTATTGAAAATTAACGGCCGAGCCTATACAATACAAAAAGGTGCAAATGCAAATGAGAATAGATTGCATACTATGTATTTTGGAAAAAGCCAGTGCCCGGGCTGCTTTGGAAGGAGGCGAAGAGGAAAAAGGGTTTTTATTTTCCGGCGGAAAAATTCATATCACTTCAATTGCCATTTTATTTTATTCATCATTCATCTATGAATTTGATCTTTCCAGAAAATGTCCGTCTTTTGATTGATTTCGCACCGAATCAAATCAAAACAGGAAAATTATAAGGAAGGTGAACTTTATGGATCCAGCCATTATCACGCTGTCCGTCCTCGCCGTTGCGGCATTTCTGTTCGTCACTGAACTGATTCCGCTGGCAGTCACTGCCATGGCAGCATGTACAGCATTAGGTATTCTCGGCGTACTCCCGTCTAAACAGGTATATGCCGGCTTATCCAACTCCACCGTCGTACTTTTCGGCGGTATGTTCGTTATCGGCGCTGCTATGTTTAAAACAGGCCTTGCTCAGGCAATCGGTGTAGCAGTCGTTAAAAAAGCAGGAACGAATGAAGTTC
>ERZ506896.1116-NODE-1116-length-14770-cov-10.894461_pt1 | contig 14770 bp, 7 predicted proteins | sample MGYA00513176_ERZ506896 | MGnify/ENA metagenome assembly ERZ506896
GCAGCCGCCGGAGCGGTGCTTAAGCCGTCAGGCGGGAATTGTGCGGTATTGCCTTAGGTTTGCGGCAAGGAACCACCCCTCAGGCCGCTTCGCGTCCAGCTCCCCTCCAGGGGAGCCACCACAAGCATAAGGTAAGATACTGGCTCCCCTTAGAGGGGAGCTCCGGCGAAAGCCGGTGAGGGGTGGTTCCTCGCGCAGAGCCTGATAAATGAGATTTGTGACTGGGCTCATCCGGCGGCCAATGGGCTGGCCGCCCTACCGTACAGTTACCAACAAAAGGCCTGTAATTTATACGCTCCTCCGGGGCGTCGGGGACGCCGCCCCCTACGGCATAGCAAGGTATATTGCAATTTTTAAATTGTGTATTGTTCCCAGTATTTCGGCAGGGTGGGGTCCCCCGCCCTACTGGCCTGGCAAATATTTCACCGAACCTATGCCCACAAATACAAAAATGCCGCAGCAGACTGTTACATCTGCTGCGGCATTTCTATTTAGGGGTTAATGGGCTGGGTTACAGCTCATTGTTCCGGCTGTGGGATTACTGCCGAATGCCGGTGTTCTTATCGAAATGATAAGTGCGGCCATCGATGACTGCATCGCCCTTAGCCATGGTGCCATAGATCGGGTCGAAATAGTAACGCTTGTCAGCGCTCCAGCCCTTGATCATGTGGCCCTGTGCATCGTAACGGACCCACTTGCCGGTACCATCGGCGCGGTCAGCCCACTGGCCAGCTTCGGATTCCTGATAGACATCCTTGCTGGTGGCTTTCTTGCCCTGGTCAACGGCATCCAGCCAGTACCAAGCGTCGGAAGCCGGGTCATAGATTTCCTTGCCGCGGCCTTCCAGACCCTGGCGAACGCCCTTTTCGTACCAGAAGTCAGCGCCTTTGATGGTCAGCCACTGGCCGTCCAGAGCGATACCGGTGTACTCGTCAAATGCGCAAGGTACACCGTCAATATCGCCTGCGCCCTTAGCCATAGCGCCGGTGATCAGGTCAAAGTAGTAGGTGCCCTTATCGGTCGTCTGCCAGCCCTTGACCATGTGGCCGTTCTCATCGTAACGGACCCACTTGCCGGTGCCATCGGGCTTATCAGCCCACTGGCCGGCGGCGGATTCCTGATAAACGTCCTTGCTGACGGTCATTGCGCCGCCCTGGACAGCATCCAGCCAGTACCAGGCGTCGGAATCGGGATCATAGATCTCTTTGCCGCGGCCGGTGGTACCCTGCTTCACACCCTTTTCGTACCAGTACTTCTTGCCGTTTTCTTCAACCCAGCCGTTCTTCTCGCCGTACTTGGCGGTGTAGTCCTTGCCGTTGAAGTTGACAGCAGCGGTGGTAACGCCGCTGGTCTGCTTTACCGTTGCATCCACGAACTGAGCGCTTGCGCAGTTCTTATCGGTGCAGGTAAAGACAGCCATTGCGGTAATGGTGGTCTTTTCAGCAGCGCCATGAGCGGTGCGCGTTTCGGGTTCAGTAGACGGTACCTCAGTCGGCTCCGGCACAGCAGTCGGCTCCGGCACAGCAGTCGGTTCCGGCACAGCAGTCGGTTCCGGCACAGCAGTCGGCTCTGCCGGCTTTGCGGTCGGAGTTGCGGTCGGAGTTGCGGTCGGAGTTGCAGTCGGAGTTGCAGTCAGTGCTTCAAACACAGCGCTAACGGTAACATCAGCAGCAGGCATCTTGAAGGTAGCCTTGCCATCGGTCAGGGTCAGCTTTTCGGTCTTGGTATCTTCGCCGCTCTTATAGCTGTAGGTCAGGCTGTCAGCCTTGAGCTGGTAGTTATCAGCTGCCTTAACGGTAACGGTAACGTCGGTGCCCTCAACAGCTGCGGTCGGGTCTACGGTAACAGTGCCGTTATCAGCAGGAGCTGCGGTAACCTTGTATTCCTTAACAAACTCTGCGCTGACGTTGACAGGGTAAGCAGGCATTGCAAAGGTGTAGGTGTTGGCTTTTTCGGTATCAGCCTTCACTTCAACGGGCTTCTCGGTGTTGTCAGCGTCTTTGTAGGTAACCTTCACGCTGCCAGCCTTCAGGGCATAGCCGGTCGCGGGCTTAGCAGTCAGGGTTACGGTTTCCTTCTCAGCTGCTTCTTTAGCGGAAGCAGTGATCTCACCATTGGTCAGGGGAGCAACATTGACCGCATAGGTCTTGGCGTTTTTGGTAACACTGATGGTCACATCGCCGTCCGGCATGGTGAAGGTGTAAACCGTCTTCGCCTTTTCGGTGGTAGCCTGGGCTGCGGCTTCGTCCTGCGCTGCTTCCTGAACTTCAGTCAGGGCAACATCGGTATCGCCGTTCTTTGCGGTAACGGTAACGATATCGGTGCCTTCCTTTTCTACGGTCAGGGTAACGGTATCGTCCTTGATGTAGGTGTTGTTGGTGGTGCCCAGGGTCAGGGTAACGCCTTGAACTGCATCGGGCAGGGTAACAGTGTGGGGGGTGCTTTCGGTTGCGGTATGGCAATCAGAGCACAGGTACACATTGTTGCCAACGGACTTGGTTTCCAGCTCGTCCAGCTTCCAGGTATGGCCCTTGGGCAGTGCGCCGTCAGCGTACACCTTTTCACCCTTGGTCAGGCCGTACTTGTTGGTGCGGTCCTGGGTGTAAGCGGGGGTATCGCACCATGCTTCAACGGAAACATTGGTGGTTGCGCCGCTGCTCAGGTCGCTGACCATGTCGGACATCGGCATGGTTTCAACCAGGTTAGCGCACCACATGAACTCTTCGTTCTTGTTCTTCTCGTCAGAGCTGCCCATGTTCTGGTTGTAACTCGGGTTGTAGTTCCAGGACTCGGTCTTGTAGCTCTTACGGTTTGCATAAGAAGTGCCGGAGGCATCGGTCTTGACTTCTGCCTTGCCGTCCACCAGTTCCTTATAGGTGTTGGACAGGTTGGTGCCGACAGAAACGACCAGCTGATCCTTGGTGGTGTTGATGCCGGTGATCACAGTCTGGCCCTGCTGGGTGGTGGTAGCAAAGCTGTAGCTGTCACGCAGGGTCAGGCCAGCCAGAGGATGGTTCTTGAAGGTGCCCAGATACTTCACACTGCTGGTATCCTGGGCGCTGTCCATGATAACCATGCTCATGCCGGGAAAGTGGGTATCGGGAACCATGTTGCCGTCCTTATCCTTGGTCAGCTTAATGCCGCCATAGACGGTGTTGTATTCCTTCACTTCTTCCACTGCGCCGGTGGTCGGGTCCATACGGTAGATGGCGTTGTTGACGTTGAAGTACAGCTTGCCATCATACAGTGCGGTAGAGTGTACCAGTGCGGGGTAGATCCGCTTTGCAGCAGCGTCTGCCAGGCACTCGGTGTTCAGGTTGTTTTCAACCTTGGTATGCTTATCTTTTGCACTGGTATCGATCTTATAGATGGTGCCAGCTTCGGCCAGAACCTTGGCATTGCTGTCGTCATCATTGAAGTTGCTGCTGGTTTCCTTCAGATCGTTGTAGTACATCAAGATGATATCAAACGGGTCATCCGTCTTGGTAAAGCTGCTCATGCTGAAGCCGCCGGGCCTGCTGCTGCTGGAATCCTCTTTGCGGATATAGTAGTTCGCATTACGCGGACGTGCTTCCAGAGTATCGGGGCCCTGGTTCTGCATCTTCTTCATGAACTGCTGCATCTGGGAGTTGTTACCAGAGCTGCCGGAACCAGAGTTGCCGTTGTTGCCGTTCTCGGACTGCTGGCGGCGCATGTTGTTGTACAGGTTCTGGTTGGTCGTGGTATCAACGTAATAGAAGTAATTATTGTCGAAGTAGATGGGGCTGCAGATAGAGGTGAACCAAGTATCCTCGTAGCAGGTATCGGTGTAACGGGTCTCGTTCTTGTTCTCCGCCTTGGTGTAAGAGTAATGCGGCTTGCCGTTGTTCAACACAACATTGCCGTCATCATCCACATCGGGATTCTTGTTCTTGGTGTAGGTGTAGCCATCGTACAGCGAGTCAATGTAATCATAGTACTTGCTGTAACGGCCTTCCAGACCGGAGGGAGAAACCAGGAAGTTGACATGGCGCATGTCGCCTGCGTTCTCAACGCGGGTCTGGGCCATGCACTCGGTGTTCACGTCATCATAGCAGACGTCAACATAGTACCAGTTCTTGTTGGCTTCGCCGGTGGTCATCGTAGCAGAATTGCTGTCGCCCTGCAGCTTGTTGACCTTGACTGCGTTGAAGTAGTGGACGTTGTTGAACATGCCGCCGCCGAACGCATTACCGGCAACACTGGTATCAGAAGTATCGCAGTAATACAGGATCTGGGCAAAGTCAACAACAGCGTTATCGCCTACTTCATCGGGGGTCTTCCAAACTTCTTTGCCGTCAACGGTCTTTTTATAGATTTCCTTGTTGTCAGGCAAATTCTGGACCATGTAGTTAAATGCAGATGCATAGCCCAGGCAGATGCAGCCATACTCAACGCCCTTAGCGCCGATCTCGCCGCCCAGCAGGGCACCGAAAGCAGTCATCTGGATGGGGTCGTTGTTGCCGCCGCCGGTGATATCGCCCATGGAGCCCATATCGAATTCTGCAACCTGGGAGATCCAGTCATGCAGGATCAGCAGCTTGGTGACATAGTCAGCACTGTCACCCAGCTTGGCAACCTGTGCCAAGCCTGCATCACGGATGCCTTTCAGAGCTTCGCCATAGTTCATGACGTAAGACATAAAGCCCTGCGGCAGGAACTGCAGCATATATGCCATGGTCGTCGGGGGCACATCCTGGTTGGGGTCCAGGTTGCACAGCACTTTGATTGCGCCCATGGTGCCGGTGATGCTGCCATCCTCGCCCTGCTTCTGAACGCCCTTGGAGGTCCAGAACGGGGCAGCCACGCCGAAGTACTCTGCTTCGTCCTGGTTGAACTGCGACAGCTGGAAGTAGTAGTAGTTCATCTGCGCAGTCGAGACATCGTAAGTATTGGTGACCTGGTTGCCCTGGTCGTCCACATACACGGCAGTCTTCTGGCTGTCGTACAGCAGCAGGCTGTTCTTGCCCTTGTTGTCGCCGCTCTGATAGGTGAAGTTCACCTTGCTTGCGTCAACCGGGTTGTTCTGCATATCGTACCAGTTGCCGTCCTTCATTGCGGACACCAGGGTAACGCCGACGCCGCCGGAGGTGGTATCCAGGGTCGGGGTGCCGCCCACGTTGATGTAGACGGAATTGTTATTCTGGTCTACCACAACGCTGACCGGCATGGTCATTACCGGCTGGGTTTTGATTTCTTCGCCGCAGACAGCGCACTTGAAGGTGACGCTGGTGCATTCCCAGTCAATGGTAACGGGAGCGCCGGCAGAAATTTTGCCGGTTTCGCTGTCATAGAACAGCTGGGCGTTGCTGTAGTCAGCGGCCAGCTCGCCCTCGACCTTCTTCATTTCCCAGTTGAAGGTAGCAACAAAGTTGCCATCTGCATCCTTGGACACAACATGGCTCTGGCAGGGCAGGGCGGCAATGTCGTCGGTGCGGGTGGTGGGTTCCTTGTATTCCTTCTTAACCGGGCTCTTGTCAGCGGGCACGCTGGCAGAGTAAACGGTCTTGCCGGCAACGCCGGGCTTTGCCTCGGTGGTATCCTTGGTTACGGTGCCTTCTACCTTCTGGTAGGCATCGTCCTTTTCACAGGTATACACAGCGGTGTAAGCCCAGCCGTCATCGGTCTTGGTCCAGTAACCATCGGGGGTTTCCTTCCAGGTATGGGTATGGCCATCCTCCGGGTTGGTGTCATTCCAGTACCATTTCGGCTCGCCATAGGTATGGCCGTCTGCAGCGGCGCTGGCCGCAAAGGTATCGGAGTTTTCAGCAACGTAAGCCTGTGCGTAGCTGTCAGCCTGCTGCGCAATCACTTCATCATCGCTGTTGGTCATGGACTCCATCGCAGAGGTCATGCCGGAGCTGCCGGTAAAGGTAACGGCGGTCACAACGCCTGCGGCGTTCGTCTCATAGCCCAGGTCGGTAACGGCGCTGGACAGATGATACGTTTTGATGGTGGCAGCCATCACCGATGCCATCTCGTCCTTGTTCAGGCCGTAGGCTTCGGTGTTGATCTTGCCGGCTGCGGCGTTGGCCTTCATGGCATCGGCCAGTGCATTTTCCAACGCAGCAAGGCTCATGCCTGCCTTGCTCTGTGCAGTCGCTTCCAGCTTGGCATCGTCCTGCTCCAGTTCATGCACTTCGCCCTGGGCAGCCAGCGTTTGGGCTGTCTGCTTGATCAGGTCTGCGGTGCTGGTGAACTTGGGCAGGGACTGCACAGCGCTGGCCGCGCTTGCTGCGCTAGCTGCAACAGACTGCGCTACCGAAGAATCAATCTTGGTAGTTTCGGCTGCTGCGGGAAGCGCCACGCTCTGGGCAACCATGGCTGCTGCCAGCACGGATGCACCAAAACGCTGAAGGTTTTTCTTCATAGTTTTATCCTCCCTTAAGTGTTACTACTTTCCCCTTTTGTGTGAAAAGTGGTACGGCAGATGTGCGGCACTTTGCAGGTGTTGATTGCAAAACGCCTGGTTGTGCTCCCTCGGTCTGGCGATCCCTTGCCGGGCTGCGGCCTGCTTTTGGGGCTTTTGGCCCCGGCACAGCGGCTGACAAAACGTTGTACCGGCTGCATGCCTTGATCCCGCAAATGATAACCATTCCGACACATCTAGGTATATACATTATATCACAGTTGCCAGAATTTGCATAGTTAATTAGCGCGGTTTCTATCTAAATTTTTGTCCTTGAATCAACTGAAACCTGTTTTTCGCACATTATTTGCGTTGCGGTGCGGTGACCCTTTGGCGGTATTTATTAACATTTTTGAATGGTTTATTCCTGTTTTTATCAAATGATTAAACATTTACCCCGATAATGTTCTTTGCAATCTCTTAATCCAATCACCCGGTATTGTTATCGCGCATTTTTTGTCATTTCGGTTTGGCTTGTTGCTGAGAGATTTGGCAGAGATTGGAGGAAACTTGAAGGGAAAATTGGAGGTTGAGAATTGCCCATTATAAATTGTACTGTAGAGAGCGTTCCTGACCGTTCCGAAAACTTAGCCCTTGCCCCTTAACCGCGACCTGAAATACACCTTCCCAAGGTAGGGCGGTGTGAGTGCCCTCTCCTGCTCCACTTTTTCAAAGTCCCGAATGGTGTCCTCTCCCCTATCTACAATTCCTGATGTTTTCATGATGCCTTCATTGGTCTTCCACACCCGGCCTTTGCCCCCTCCCCGTCCCATAAGTCGTACACAACAAAAAGGCCCCTGCCTTAACAGCAGGAGCCTTGAAAGCTATATCACAAGCCGAAAATTACTTCTCGATCTTGGAAACAACGCCGGAACCAACAGTGTGGCCGCCTTCGCGGATAGCGAAACGCATGCCTTCTTCCATGGCAACCGGGGTGATCAGCTCAACGTGCATATCAACGTTGTCGCCGGGCATGCACATCTCAGTGCCTTCGGGCAGGGTGATGATGCCGGTAACGTCGGTGGTACGGAAGTAGAACTGAGGACGATAGTTGTTGAAGAACGGGGTATGACGGCCGCCTTCTTCCTTCTTCAGGACGTAAACATGGCCATCGAAAGTGGTGTGGGGATGAACAGAGCCGGGAACAGCCAGAACCTGGCCACGCTCGATCTGGTCACGGTCAATACCACGCAGCAGAGCGCCGATGTTGTCGCCAGCCTGAGCGAACTCGAGGCTCTTGCGGAACATTTCCAGACCAGTGATGGTGGTGGTCAGCTTCTCTTCCTTCAGACCAACGATTTCCATCTGATCGCCGACATGAGCAGTACCACGCTCAACACGACCGGTAGCAACGGTACCACGGCCGGAGATGGTCATAACGTCCTCAACGGGCATCAGGAACGGCTTATCAGCAGCACGGTCCGGGGTCGGGATGTAGCTGTCAACAGCGTCCATCAGCTCCCAAATGCACTTGTATTCCGGAGCATCGGGATCCTTGGAAGTGCTCTCCAGAGCCTTCAGAGCGGAACCACGGATGATCGGGGTGTTGTCGCCGTCGAAATCCTGGCTGTCCAGCAGTTCGCGAACTTCCATTTCGACCAGGTCGAGCAGCTCTTCGTCGTCAACCATATCGCACTTGTTCAGGAATACAACGATCTTGGGCACGCCAACCTGACGAGCCAGCAGGATGTGCTCACGGGTCTGCGGCATCGGGCCATCGGTTGCAGCAACAACCAGGATAGCGCCGTCCATCTGAGCAGCACCGGTGATCATGTTCTTGATGTAGTCAGCATGGCCCGGGCAGTCAACGTGGGCATAGTGACGCTTCGCGGTGTGGTACTCAACGTGAGCGGTGTTGATCGTGATACCACGAGCCTTCTCTTCAGGAGCCTTATCGATGCTGGAGTAATCCATGAAATCGGCGTCGCCCTTCAGAGCCAGAACCTTGGTGATAGCAGCAGTCAGAGTGGTCTTGCCGTGGTCAACGTGACCGATGGTACCGATGTTGACATGCTCCAAAGAGCGGTCAAATTTTTCCTTTTCAGCCATTGGAAGTATCCTCCTTTAATTCAAACAGATAAAATAGCCTGTTATAAGGCTATCATACTAGATTTTTCAAGAAAAATCAAGTATTTTGCGCGAATTTGTGCAGAATCAGCCCTTATTGCGCTCGGTCATGATCTTATCTGCAACACTCTTGGGGACCTGCTGGTAATCAGCCGGCTCCATGGAGTACTGGCCACGGCCCTGGGTCTTGGAACGCAGGTCAGTAGCGTAACCGAACATCTCGGACAGAGGAACCATAGCGGTGACACGGGCAGTGCCATCGGTGGATTCCTGGTTCTGGATCGCGCCGCGGCGGCTGTTCAAGTCGCCAATGACGTTGCCCATATACTCGTCAGGAACAACAACGTCAACCTTCATGATGGGCTCCATAATGACGGGATCAGCCTTCTTCATAGCATCCTTGAATGCCATGGAGCCGGCGATGGAGAACGCCATTTCAGAGGAGTCAACTTCATGATAGGAGCCATCCCACAGAGTGACCTTGACATCCACGACGGGATAGCCAGCCAGAATGCCGGACTTCATCGCGCCCTGGATACCATTGTCAACAGCGGGGATGTATTCCTTCGGGATAGCGCCGCCAACAATACCGTTGACAAACTCATAACCCTTACCCGGGTTGGGCTCAATCTTGATCTTAACGTGACCATACTGGCCCTTACCACCGGACTGACGTGCGTACTTGGTTTCCTGGTTAGCATCCTTGCGGATGGTTTCACGGTAGGCAACCTGAGGTGCGCCAACGTTAGCTTCGACCTTAAACTCGCGGAGCAGACGGTCCACGATGATTTCCAGGTGGAGCTCGCCCATGCCGGCGATGATGGTCTGACCGGTTTCTTCATCGGTCCAGGTACGGAAAGTCGGGTCCTCTTCAGCCAGCTTAGACAGGGCAATACCCATCTTCTCGCTGCCAGCCTTGGTCTTGGGCTCGATGGCAACGCGGATAACCGGCTCGGGGAAGTTCATGGACTCGAGGATGATGGGATGCTTCTCATCGCACAGGGTATCACCAGTGGTGGTGTTCTTCAGACCAACAGCAGCGGCGATATCGCCAGCGTAGCAGATGTCGATATCCTTACGGTTGTTTGCATGCATCTGCAGGATACGGCCGATACGCTCGTCCTGATCCTTAACAGAGTTGTAAACAGTGGTGCCAGCCTCAACGGTACCAGAGTACACGCGGAAGAAGCACAGCTTACCGACATACGGGTCAGTCATAATCTTGAATGCCAGTGCAGAGAACGGCTGATCATCGGAAGAAGTGCGATCTTCTTCCTCGCCAGTCTCCGGGTTGGTGCCCTTGATGGCCGCAACGTCGGTCGGAGCAGGCATATAATCAACAATTGCATCCAACAGTTTCTGAACGCCACGGTTCTTGTAAGAAGAGCCGCAGACAACAGGAACGATCTCGTTGGAAATAGTAGCCTTACGCAGAGCAGCCTTGATTTCTCCCTTGGTCAGCTCTTCGCCTTCCAGGTACTTCATCATCAGCTCTTCGTCGGTCTCAGCAACAGCTTCGATCAGCTTGTCATGATATTCCTGAGCCTGTTCTTTCAGGTCTTCAGGAATTTCCTCAACGCGCACATCATTGCCCATATCATCATAGTAGATATCGGCGTTCATGTCGATCAGATCGATGATGCCGCGGAAAGTGTCTTCCTGGCCGACAGGCAGCTGGATAGGCACACCGTTGGCATGCAGACGATCATGCATCATCTGTACGCAGCGGAAGAAGTCAGCACCCATGGTATCCATCTTGTTGACGTAAACCATGCGGGGAACCTTGTACTCGTCAGCCTGGCGCCAAACGGTTTCAGACTGAGGCTCAACGCCACCCTTTGCGGCCAGAACGGTAACAGAACCGTCCAGAACACGCAGAGAACGCTGAACTTCAACAGTAAAGTCAACGTGGCCCGGGGTGTCGATGATGTTGATACGATGACGGTTCTTTTTGAACAGAGCCGGATCGTGCTGGGTCTCGGTGTGGCTCCAGTAGCAGGTGGTTGCAGCGGAAGTGATGGTAATACCACGTTCCTGTTCCTGCTCCATCCAGTCCATCGTAGCAGCGCCGTCATGAACTTCGCCGATCTTATGGTTAATACCGGTGTAGTACAGAATGCGCTCGGTGGTGGTGGTCTTGCCTGCGTCGATGTGGGCCATGATACCGATATTTCGGGTCATTTGCAGGGATACGTCTCTCGGCGTTGCCATGGCTTAAACCTCCTCAGTAAGCAGATCAATAACGGTAATGCGCGAAAGCCTTGTTGGCTTCTGCCATCTTGTGGGTATCTTCGCGCTTCTTGACAGCGCCGCCAACGTTGTTGGTAGCGTCGATGATCTCGGCGGCCAGGCGAGCGGACATGGTCTTTTCACCACGGCTGCGGCTGTACAGAGTCAGCCAGCGCAGGCCGAGGGTCTCGCGGCGGGCGGGGCTGACCTCCAGGGGAACCTGGTAGGTGGAGCCGCCGACACGGCGGGCCTTAACTTCGAGGCTGGGCATGATGTTTTCCATGGCCTTCTCGAACATTTCGAGAGGATCGTTGCCGGTCTTCTCTTTGACAGTCTCAAAAGCTTCGTAAACGATCTTCTGAGCGACGCCCTTCTTGCCATCCAGCATGATGCTGTTGACCAGACGGGTGACGAGCTTGGAATTGTAAATAGGATCAGCCAGAACTTCGCGCTTTGCGATTTTACCTCTTCTGGGCATCTTTCTTCCCTCCTTCACATTAATGATATCATCGGTACTCGAAAGTTAAAGAAAACTCCCGTTATGCCACAAAAGGGTCAACTGACCATTTTATGGCGAAAAGATGTTTCCTTACTTCTTGGCACCGGCCTTGGGACGCTTTGCGCCGTATTTGCTGCGAGCCTGGTTACGGTTTGCAACACCCTGAGTATCCAGAGTACCACGGATGATGTGGTAACGGACACCGGGCAGGTCCTTAACACGACCGCCACGGATCAGGACAACGCTGTGCTCCTGCAGGTTATGGCCGATACCAGGAATGTAGGAGGTGACCTCGATACCATTCGTCAGGCGGACACGGGCAACTTTACGCAGAGCAGAGTTGGGCTTTTTGGGGGTCATGGTACGAACAGCGGTGCAAACACCACGCTTCTGGGGGCTGTTCATGGTGGTGTACTGCTTCTTCTGGGAGTTGTAGCTCTTCTGAAGGGCAGGAGCAGTGCTCTTGGTTACCAGGACCTCACGGCCTTTGCGTACGAGCTGGTTAAAAGTAGGCATTTCTTTTCTCCTTTCTTGATTATTCCGCGCAGTTTTTTGCGGGGGTTGTGCTTCCATTTTGGCCGCACTTGACCCCCTAACTCACGCATTTATTATAATAGCGGATAAACCACGCTCTGTCAAGAGTATTCACAAAAAATATTTCAAATAATCGTGCAAGATGCTGATTTTCTGCACTGGGGGTTCTAATTTTGCGTTTAAGGTGTATCTGAAAACAAAGAATCAGATACACCCCAGGACTTTCCCCTGCTTATTTTGCAGCTTCCAGCTGTGCCACGCAGGCTTCGGCTTCGTCCAGAATGCGGCCGAACTTATCCAGGGCAGCATCCACCGGGGCGGGGGTGGTCAGGTCCACACCGGCATGGCGCAGCTCATCCAGCGGGTAAGCGCTGCCGCCCATGTGCAGGAACTCCAGGTACTTCTTAACAGCCGGTTCGCCGTTCTTCAGGATGCCCTCGGACAATGCCACGGCAGTGGAATAGCCGGTTGCATACTTATAAACATAGAACGGGCGGTAGAAGTGCGGGATGCGTGCCCACTCGTACTGTACTTCGTCATCCACAACCAGCTCCGGTCCAAAGTAGTCCACAATGAGCTTCTTGTACAGATTGTTCAGGGCGGCGGGATTCAGGGCTTCGCCGCGCTCGGCCATGGCGTGGGCATCGCGCTCAAACTCGGCAAACATCGTCTGGCGGTAGACGGTTCCCTTGAAATTTTCGAGGTACTGATTCAGCAGGGCCAGGCGGGTTGCGGGATCCTGGTTCTTTTCTGCCAGCAGGTGCTCAATGAGCAGGTTCTCGTTGACGGTGGAAGCGACCTCTGCGACAAACAGGGTATAGTCGGCATACTGGGCAGGCTGGGTATGGCGGCTGAACCAGCTGTGCATGCTGTGGCCCATCTCATGCGCAATGGTGGAAACGCTGTCCAGCGTACCGGTAAAGTTGCACATGATATAGGGGTTGGAATCATAGCTGCCGCCGGAGTAAGCGCCGCCGCTCTTGCCCTTGTTGGGGAACACATCGATCCAGCGCTCGGCAAAGCCCTTGCGAACGATGGTGCCGTACTCTTCGCCCAGCGGTGCAACGGCATCCAGAACCATCTGCTTGGCCTGGTCATAGGTGTAATGGGCGCTGACGCCCTTGGTCAGCGGGGCGTACACATCATAGTAGTGCAGCTCGCCCACACCCAGGATGCGCTTGCGCAGAGCAACATAGCGGTACATATCCGGCAGGTGCTTGCGCACAGTAGCCACCAGGTTATCATAGACCTGGCCGGGCACGTTCTCCCCTGCCATGGACATGGCGCGGGAAGATTCATAATGACGGACGGAGGCTTCGGCGGTAGCGGTCTTGACAGCGCCGGAGTAAGAGGCAGCCAGCGTGTTGATGTGCTGGCGGAAGCTCTTGTAGTAGCTTTCAAAGGCATTCTTGCGCAGCACGCGGTCATTGGAGGTTTGCAGCAGGATGTAGTTGGAAGCGGTCAGCTCCACATCGTTGCCCTCGCCATCCTTGACGGAATCGAACACCATGTCGGCGTCTTCCAGGTTATCGGCAACATTTTTCGGGGTGCCGAATGCCTCACCGAAAGCAGCCAGCAGCTTTTCTTCCGGGGCGGTCAGGGTGTGCGGCTTTGCACGCAGCAGGTCTTCCAGAGCAAAACGATAGGGGGCAACCTGCTCGTCAGCCATGATGGCATCCAGGGTTTCCTGCGGCAGTGCCAGGATTTCCGGCTGAGCATAGGCGATGGTACCGACAGCCTTTACATATTTGGCGGTAGCGCGGGCATCCATGCTCTGGGCGTCATCAGCACGGGTATCCTCGCTCAGACGCAGGCTGGTGTAGACAGCCAGGTTTTCCAGTTCACGGAACACGCCGATTTCTGCATCATAAAATTCACGAATGCTGGCAGCGTTGTTCAGCTTGCCCTCCCAGGCAGCCAAAGCTTCAATTTTGGGGTCAATGGCGGCAAAAGCCTTTTCCCATTCCGCATCGCTGGCGTACATTTTGGTCAGGTCCCACTGGTACTGCGGGTCCATCTCTTTGCGTTCTTTCAATGCTTCCGACATGGCGGATTCTCCTTTTCTATATGGTGTCTTTCTGAGCCAGTCAGGGAAGCGTTCTCCCCTGCCCTCCATGCAGGCACCATTCATCCTGCACAGACAAACCCAGTATAAAAGTATTATACACCAAATGTTAGAAAAAACAAATCCGTTTTTATTTAACAAAAAGCCTGCGCAGAAACAGTGTTTATGCACGGTTCCTGCACAGGCTCATTTCTCTAACTTTCTTTATTTGTCATTTGCCCGGCTTTCCAGCAGGCTTCTTCCTTCTCCTGCCAACGCTTCACTTTCATTTGTCGTAAAGATACAATCAGACTGATCTTTCCCGATTCTGAAAAACACCTGATAGTCCTTATTTCCGCAGAACGTCAGCACATCCAGCATGGGCTCGCTCTCCCCTGCCTGATAAGTAACCCAGAAGCGCAGCCGCAGTGGATTGGGGGTGATTTTTCCCGCCTGTTCATTGGTCACGCCATTGCGGCAGACAAGATATGCAGTTGTATTCCCCTGGTCGGAAGGCAGGTCCACCCGCTGCATATAAACACCATTTCCCATTGTTTCGCAGTGCTGCATCCATGCGGCAACTGTGGGGTATTGCTGCCATACATCTTGTGGTACGTTCCACATCGCTGTACTTTGGTAGTTTGCTGATGCCACAAAAGCAACGCTCCATAGAACGAGTGCCAGCAGCATTGCCGCTATCAGATACAACATTCTTTTGCCTGTTGATTTTGCAGCCGCCACAATACCGCTTTTCCCTATTGCTATCAAAAAGAGCACAATAATTAGAATCAGCAAGAGCAGCAGAAGCCCCACTGCCGCGCCAAGCCCAACAAATTGCAGAGCAAACCACAGCAGAATTGCCGCTGCCGCAAGCAGCATCCACTTCTGCTTTGCTGTCAGGCTTTCTGCTTTTTCTATGGCAACACCGCACAATTCCCGCCTTGCGGCTTAAGCACCGCTCCGGCAGCTG
>ERZ506896.1125-NODE-1125-length-14621-cov-7.565358_pt1 | contig 14621 bp, 10 predicted proteins | sample MGYA00513176_ERZ506896 | MGnify/ENA metagenome assembly ERZ506896
CCAACCGCTTATCAAAAACATCTCCAACTACCAGCGGCTCAAGCCCGTATATGACGCATTCCAGAAGGCAAAAGATAAGCCGGGTTTCAAAGCAAAGCACGAAGCCGAGCTTGTGATCTTTGAGGCAGCGAGAAGCACATTACTTGCCATGCAGGGCGATGAAAAACTGCCGAGCTTGAAGACACTGCAAGCGGAACAGCAGCGACTTCTTGACGAGCAACAGCGGCTCTATGATGAACGTGCGAAGCTCAAAAAAGAAGTAAAGCAAATAGAGACGATCAAGTCTAATGTTGATACGTTTCTCGCTCCTTCTGCTGACCATGACCGTGATCATCTGCGCGGCACACAGCGCGAATAATCTCTTCAAAAGCAGGGCATCTTCTGTTGACCGGAGATGCCCTGCATCCTTGAGAGAAGGTTCGAGAAATTGAAACTTTTTCTTTAATTTCTGCATCAACGGATTGCTTTTGAGAATGAAATCCAGTATAATATTATATGCGATGTTGAATGCAAGCAAGCGAAAGGATGGTTGCCGTGCGCATAAGCTATAAGAAACTATGGATGCTTCTTCTGGAACGCGACATAAAGAAGGCTTCTCTACGACATGAAGTAGGGCTGTCTGCCGGAACATGGACAAAACTGAATAAGGGGGAAGAAGTGTCCCTCTCTATTTTGCTGCGCATTTGTGATTACTTGAACTGTGACATCGGAGATATATGTGAGGCTGTGCGAACGGACAAGAACTGAGTCCGGTTTTTCGTACAGCTCTTTTTGTAGAATAGTAAGTGTGAAACTATAACTTTGGAGGTTGCTGAAATGGCTGAGAATAACACAAGCAATATCGGCTTTGAAAAACAAATCTGGGACGCGGCTTGTGTCCTGCGCGGAAACATCGACGCATCCGAATACAAGTCCGTCGTTCTCGGATTGATTTTCTTGAAATACATTTCTGATCGCTTCGAGGCAAAGTACAAGGAACTGGTTGAAGAAGGCGATGGATTTGAAGAGGATCAGGACGAATACACTGCCGAAAACATATTCTTTGTCCCTGAGAATGCACGATGGAGTGCGATTGCTGCTGCCGCTCACACGCCGGAAATTGGCACGGTAATTGATGATGCAATGCGCAGTATTGAGAAAGAAAACAAGCGCCTCAAAGATATTCTGCCTAAGAACTTCGCCCGTCCGGAGCTGGACAAGCGGCGTCTTGGTGAAGTGGTTGATCTCTTCACCAACATTCAGATGATCGAGCATGGGAGCAGCAAGGACATTCTCGGTCGTACATACGAATACTGTCTCTCTAAGTTTGCCGAGCAAGAAGGCAAACTTGCTGGTGAGTTCTATACTCCCTCTTGTGTCGTGCGTACCCTTGTTGAAGTATTGCAGCCGTTTAATGGACGTGTTTATGACCCGTGCTGCGGCTCTGGCGGTATGTTCGTTCAGTCCGCAAAGTTCATCGAAAATCACGGCGGCAACATCAACAAGATTTCCGTTTTTGGTCAGGACTCCAACCCGACCACATGGAAGATGGCGCAGATGAATCTTGCCATTCGCGGTATTGAAGCCGACCTCGGCAAGTTTAATGCGGACACGTTCTTTAACGACTGCCACCCTCAACTCAAGGCAGACTTCATTATGGCGAATCCTCCCTTCAATCTCTCCGGCTGGGGTGCGGATAAACTCGTTGATGATGTCCGTTGGCAGTATGGTACGCCTCCTGCTGGAAATGCAAACTTCGCGTGGTTGCAGCACATGATCTGGCATCTCGCCCCGAATGGGCGTATCGGTATGGTGCTTGCAAATGGTTCGCTTTCCTCGCAGTCTGGCGGTGAAGGCGAAATTCGCAAAAACATTATCAACGCTGACCTTGTGGACTGTATCGTCGCAATGCCGACGCAGCTCTTCTACACAACGCAGATTCCGGTATCGCTCTGGTTCCTTGCAAAGAACAAGAAACAGAAAGGCAAGACGCTATTCATCGATGCACGGAGGCTCGGTACTATGGTCACGCGGAAGCTGCGCGAACTGACGGATGAAGACATCAAGAAAATTGCTGACACATACAATGCCTTCGTTGATGGAACGCTTGAAGATGAAAAAGGGTTCTGCGCGGTTGTTACTACGCAGGACATTGCAAAGCAGGATTACATTCTTACTCCGGGACGCTATGTTGGCATTGAGGAACAGGAAGATGACGGTGAGCCGTTTGAAGAGAAAATGGGACGTCTGACTTCTGAACTGTCTGAACTTTTCACCAAGTCTCATGAGCTTGAGGCACAGATCAAAGAACGACTGGGGGCGATTGGATATGACATCTGAACTTAGCTCTCTGTGTTCCTACGCTAAAGGAAAAGTTTCGGTTGATACTCTGTCTAAACGAAACTATGTTTCCACTGAGAATATGATGCCAAACAAGGGAGGTATTGTCGATGCAGGAGCTTTACCTTCTGCCCAATATACCCAGCAGTATATAAAAGACGATATATTAGTTTCCAATATCCGCCCCTATTTCAAGAAAATCTGGATGGCGGATGACGATGGTGGGTGTTCAAATGATGTTCTCGTTTTCAGAGCAGATCGCGGGTGTGATTCGACTTTTTTGTACTACATCTTAGCTAATGATGCGTTTTTCAACTATGCTTCTGCTACGTCCAAAGGGACAAAGATGCCAAGAGGCGATAAAACCGCGATTATGCAATACAAGGTTCCGTGCTTCAATTACGAGACTCAACTTCGTATTGGCAAGTTGCTAAGAAGCATTGATGATCGGATTGCTGTCAATAAGAAGATAAACGATAATTTAGAGCAGCAAGCGCAAGCAATATATCATGAGCGTTTTGAGACTGTTTCGCCTAATGATTTGCCTTCCGACTGGCGTATTGTAACTCTTGGAGAGGTTGCGACGATCTCAAATAAGAGTTTCAACCCACTGAAAGAGCCTGAGATACTGCTTGAGCATTATAGCATTCCAGCTTTTGATGAGGCGAGGTTTCCGGTCTTTGAGCTATCCACATCCATCAAGAGCAATAAATTCATCATTGATGCCTCGTGCTTCATGATCTCAAAACTCAACCCAACAACGAAGCGTGTTTGGAAGCCGTATTGTCTGACCGGGAATGCAGTATGCTCTACGGAGTTCATCGTCTATAAAGCAAAGGATCAATCTATTACGGATTTCCTGTACTCAGTCATAGACAGCGGCTCCTTTTCCGACTTTATGTGTAGTCATGTTACTGGCTCAACGGGCAGTAGACAAAGAACAACACCGTCGGACACGCTCTCTTATGAGTTAATTCTTCCTTCGGAGGACGAGCTGGCAGAGTTTCAGTCTCTCGTTTCACCGATGTACGCTCAAATGCGGATTAACGCCATTGAAAGCGACAAGCTCAAACGACTTCGGGATAGTCTTTTACCCAAGCTGATGTCCGGCGAGATTGATGTCTCTTCTGTTCATCTCTAAGCCGCTAAATTATCGTTTACCGTCTGAATAACTCTCACCAGTGGCGAGAGTTTTACAAAAGGGACTGCCACTGAATGTCGTTCTCTTACCTCGAAAGGAGACACGACAATGACAGAACAACTTATCACGGAGATACAGCGAAAAATGCTGCCGTATCTCAACAACGAACAGCTCATGCACCTTCGGGATGCAATGGCTGAGACATTGGAAGGGGCAACGATCACCTATGATGGCAGCGCAATTCCAGCAGCAGAAGAGACGGATGCAGTCGAAGCATTTATCACGGCAAAGCGGATCGAAGGCTGTTCGGAGAAAACCCTGAGCTACTACCGGAAGACGATTGAGGCTCTGATTGCCGGAGTCGGAAAGGCTGTACAACAGATCACCACAGATGATTTGCGCCGCTATCTGACAAGCTATCAAATTCAGCGAAGGTCGAGCAAAGTGACCATAGACAACATCCGCCGGATCCTGTCCAGCTTCTTCTCATGGCTTGAAGATGAGGATTTCATTGTGAAAAGTCCGGTACGCCGGATTCATAAAGTCAAGACTGCAAAGGTGGTCAAGGACACCTACACCGATGAAGCATTAGAGCTGATGCGTGACAACTGCAAAACGGCACGAGACTTGGCGATGATTGATCTTCTGTCTTCCTCTGGAATGCGTGTTGGTGAGCTGGTCACGCTAAACCGCGAAGACATCAACTTCAACGAACGCGAATGCGTTGTTGTCGGCAAAGGCAATAAAGAACGACTGGTCTACTTCGATGCAAGGACGAAGATCCACCTTCAAAACTATCTTGAGGGCAGAACAGATGAAAATCCCGCATTGTTCGTTTCGCTAAAAGCCCCGTTTGACCGGCTGATGATCGGCGGTGTGGAGACACGTCTTCGGGAGCTGGGAAAGCGTCTGAATATCCCGAAGGTTCACCCTCACAAGTTCAGGCGGACACTGGCTACTACTGCCATAGACAAAGGAATGCCCATAGAGCAAGTCCAGCAGCTCTTAGGGCATCAGAAAATCGACACCACCATGCACTATGCAATGGTGAAACAACAGAATGTGAAGCTGGCACATAGAAAATATATTGGATAGGAGTAAAAAGATGAGACTTGGTGATTGTTGTAAAACTAATCTTCATACTTACTCAGATAAAGAAAAATGGTCTTTGATTCGTTATCTGGACACAGGTAGCATTACCGAAGGAAGGATAGATGAAATCCAGACCTTATATCCCGGCGTGGACAAAATCCCCAGCAGGGCGAGACGGAAGGCTTCTGTTGGAGACATCCTTTTCTCTACTGTTCGTCCAAATCAGAAGCATTATGGAATTATTGAAGCAGGAACCGAGAATCTTCTCGTATCCACAGGATTCACCGTTGTGACTGTTGATACCACTATTGCGTATCCTTATTTTATTTATTATTATCTCACGCAGTCTTCGGTCATTGAGTCTCTTCAAGCAATAGCAGAGCAAAGTACATCAACCTATCCTTCCATCAAACCATCTGACATAGAGGATATTGAACTCGACCTTCCAGAGCTGGAAACACAGAAGAAGATAGGTTCTACGCTAAGGATGCTTGATAGGAAAATAGCATTAAACGAAGAGATAAACGATAATTTAGCGGCTTAGAGCAGGACGGAAGAGACATCGATCTCGCCGGACATCGGCTTTGGAAGAATGGTATCTCGTAAATTGGCTAAATCTGTGTTCTCGACACAATTATTATGAATCATGCCAAGGATAGACGCGCCGACAGCATTGAATGCTGTTAATGACTCGTTATCCGGTATAGAAACGGAAAGAGGCTCAAGCAACGATACATAGAGGTTCTTTTGAACACTTCCCACAGCCATATCAGGAAACTCTCGCTGCTTGCTTTTGAGAAAGCAGTATATGAAAGCAAGCATATTTGTGTCATGAGGTGCAATGTTGATGACAGCCCTATTGCCACACATATAGTCTGCGATGATACCGAGCCTTCCGATTGTGCCTGATTTGCTTATTGCTATTGTATTTGGTTCGAAAAGCAATGCGCTCTTCTTAGCACTTTCAAATCCTGCTTTGGTCAATGTCCTACTTGTTTCTATTATGAAGGATTCGTTGATGTCAACGGCACGAAGCCATTTTACTTCTCCATCAAAATACTCTGGATGAATTTGTGGCGGATTGACATAGCCTTCTTGAAAATCACAGAGATTGGAAAGAGCGTACTCTTTCAAGCAAGGAGATGCCGTTGCCATGTTCTCATATAGTGAGAACAACTGCTGCTGTAAATTATCGTTTACCTGATTTGGAGGTTGTACCATGTTTGATAGAGTTCAGGAGAGCTTGAAAAAAAGCAAAGACGAGCGCCAGAAAAAGCGTCTTGAAAAGGAACGGGTTCGTCTTGAGAAAGCCGCAGCAGAAGCAGTTCGTGAGAAAGAGCGGCTTCAACAGGAGGCGGAAAAGATACAGGCTGAAAAAGACCGTCTTCTCTCCCTCGATGATAAGGGGCTGATGGTAGAATTGATTCTGGCAGTGCGAGGTCTATACTCACAAATGGAGTACATTCAAAGTCAGCAGGCTTCTTTATCCGAGCGGGTTGACGATATTGAGTCGGACATCTCTTCCATCCGCAGCGATATTTCAGATTTGGAAAGCAGACTGGGCTCGTCCGATCAGTAAAACTCAATGAAGGAGGCACAGACGTGATTATTTCACCACAATCTCTTGATACAAACCTAAGTCAGCTTTTAGCGGAGGTTAAGTCCGGCTCAATGCAGTTGCCGGAGTTTCAGCGCGACTGGACTTGGGATGATAACCGAATTAGAGGAATTATCGCCAGTTTGTCGCAAGGCTACCCTATGGGTGCCATTATGCGGCTACAATACGGTAATCCGGACATTCAATTCAAATACCGTACAATTACGGGCGTAAAAGGCGTCTCAGTAAAGCCGGAGCATTTGATTCTTGATGGACAGCAGCGACTTACTTCCATCTATCAGGCAACATCCTCTAAAGAGCCGGTCTCGACCAAAACAGAAAAAGGCAAGGCTATTAAGCGTTATTACTATCTCTCAATGGAGAAGTGCCTCGACGATGATGAGGATCGTTTTGATGCAGTCTTGTCTATTCCGGAAGACCGTAAGATCAAAGAAAACTTTGACCGTGATGTGAAGCTCGATCTCTCCACCAGAGAGTATGAATACGAGAACAAGCTGTTTCCGGTCAATATTGTGTTCGATAGCAACGCCGTTATGGACTGGTTCATGGGCTACATGACGCACTATGGAATGAAGCCGGAAGCAATGGACGAGTTCAAGCGTTTTCAGGCGGATGTGCTGAATACAATTTCCGGGTATAAGCTGCCCGTGATTACGCTGGACAAGTCCACGCCGCGAGAGGCGGTATGCAAGGTGTTTGAGAACGTCAATACCGGCGGTGTTCCTCTCACGGTGTTTGAGCTTGTTACCGCAACTTATGCCACAAGAGACTTTGACCTGAGAAAAGACTGGGTGCAGTGTCGAAATGCCATTTGTGGCTTCGGTGACACACTGAGAACAGACCTGTTCGATGGGATTGATGAGACTACATTCCTGACAACTGTATGCCTCTATACAAGCTATTTGAACAAGCAATCTGGAAAGACAAACACAATCTCCTGCAAAAAGAAGGATGTTCTGGGACTTCCTTATGAATCGTACATAGCGAACCGGGATGTAGTGCTGTCTGGGTTCAAAATAGCAAAGGAGTTTCTTCTTCGTGATCAGTGCGTTTTCCGTCAAAGAGATTTGCCCTATACAACGCAGTTGATTCCACTTGCGGCAATCTGCGCTGTTCTCGGAAAATCCAAATGCAATGAGCCAAACACAATCAAAACTCTTTCTCGGTGGTATTGGTGCGGGATTTTGGGTGAGATGTATGGCGGTGCGAACGAAACCCGCTATGCCTATGACATTGAGGACATGGTTGAAGAGGTCAATGGACGTCCGAATGCAATGCACACGATTAACAGCGCAGTCTTTTCTTCTACGCGGCTGCTAACCCTTCAAACTCGCTTGAGCGCGGCATATAAAGGTATAATGGCTCTTCTTTACAAGGAGAAGTGTCGTGACTTTATGAACAACACGACGATTGACATTGTAAACAGTATGCTTGAGTCTCCGGATATTCACCATATATTCCCCGAAGCATATTGCGAGAAAATGGGCATCAAGCGCGAACGGTATAATTCCATCATTAACAAGACCCCGATTCTTCCAGCCACCAACCGCTCGATTGGCGGAAATGCGCCGAGTGAGTATCTGGGGGCAATTCTAAAGAAGGTTGATGGACTGACCGAGAATGAGTTGCAAGCACGGGTGGAATCGCACTTTATCAACTATGCAGAATTGAAGGCAGATGACTTCAATGGCTATTTCATCGACAGAGCAAAAAGCCTTCTAAACCTAATTGAAAAAGCGATGAATAAGCCCGTCACAGACAGAGATGCAGAAAACACGCTGGATCAGTTCGGGGCGAGTCTGGCGTAAAAGGGAGTGACAAACTATGGCAGGATATTTTACAGAATCAAATTACGAGAACGCTGTCTTGCAGCTTCTCAATGAAGAACTGGGCTATAACTATATCTATGGACCGGACGTGGAGCGCGATTATCACTCGCCGCTTTATGAGGATGTTCTGCTACCTTCCTTGCAGCGGATCAACAAGAGCCTGCCTATGGACGCTCTGACGGAGGCAATCTATAAGCTCAAGAACTTTGAAACCGGAACGCTTTTGCAGAAGAACATGGTCTTTATGGACTACCTCCAAAACGGAGTCCCGGTAAAATACTATGACAAGGGTGAAGAACGCTCTACCCTTGTTTACCTTGTGGACTTCAAAAATCCTGCCAGTAACGAGTTCACAGTTGCGAATCAATGGACTTTCATTGAGAACTCCGAAAAAAGACCAGATGTGATTCTCTTTGTCAATGGTCTCCCACTCGTCATTGTGGAGTTGAAGTCTCCGTCCCGCGAAGAAACCGATGCTTCCGCAGCATACCGCCAGCTCCGGAACTATATGTATGAGATCCCCTCTATGTTCATTTATAATGCGGTATGTGTCATGAGCGACTTGACCACTTCAAAGGCTGGTACAATCACGTCCGGCGAAGACCGCTTTATGGCGTGGAAAACAACAGACGGCAGCTATGAGAATACGCAACACGCATCATTTGACACATTCTTTGTAGGACTGTTTGAGAAGACCCGCTTCCTTGACATTGTGAAAAACTTCATCTGCTTTAATGTGGATGGACAGAATACTTTCAAGATACTCGCCGGGTATCATCAGTATTTCGCAGTCAAAAAGGCGATTGAGTCTACAAAACACGCAACCGTGACGGACGGTAAGGGTGGCGTCTTCTGGCATACACAGGGCAGCGGAAAATCGTTGTCTATGGTCTTCTATGCTCATTATCTGCAAGAAGCGTTAGAAAGCCCCACTATCGTTGTCATTACCGACCGTAACGATCTGGACGACCAGCTTTACGGACAATTCGCCCGCTGCAAGGACTTCCTCCGGCAAACGCCGCAGCACGCTGAGAGCCGCAAGAATCTGAAAGAACTGCTTGCAAACAGACAGGCAAACGGCATAATCTTCACGACCATGCAGAAGTTTGAAGAAAGCAACGAAGCTCTTTCGGAGCGTCGGAACATTATCGTGATGGCTGATGAAGCGCATCGTGGGCAATATGGTCTCAATGAGAAGGTTGTGGTCAAGCAGAAGGACAACGGCGAAGTCGAGGCGAAAACCGTTATCGGCACTGCCCGCATTATAAGAGACACGCTTCCTAATGCGACCTACATTGGATTCACCGGAACACCGATCTCCACAAAAGACCGCAGTACACGAGAGGTCTTCGGTGATTACATCGACATCTATGATATGACACAGGCAGTTGAAGATGGCGCGACCAGACCCGTCTACTACGAGAGCCGTGTGATTCACCTGAAACTCGACGAGAACACCCTCCATCTGATCGATAATGAGTATGACATTATGGCTGACAACGCCGATCCGTATGTCATTGAAAAGAGCAAAAAGGAACTTGGTCAGATGGAAGCAATCCTCGGTGCCGACCAGACGATCAATTCCTTGGTAAATGACATTCTTGATCATTACGAGAATTACCGTGAGAATATCCTAACCGGCAAGGCGATGATCGTTGCTTATTCGCGTCCCATAGCAATGAAGATTTATAAGCGCATTCTTGAGCTACGCCCAGCGTGGACGGAAAAGATTGCAGTGGTCATGACGCAAGGCAATAACGATCCCGAAGAATGGCGTGAGATTATCGGCAACAAAGCTCATAAGGACGATATGGCGCGGAAATTCAAAGACAACAACTCTCCGCTGAAAATCGCCATCGTCGTGGATATGTGGCTGACCGGCTTTGATGTTCCCTCCCTTGCTACGATGTATGTCTATAAGCCGATGGCTGGACACAACCTGATGCAAGCTATCGCCCGCGTCAATCGTGTCTTCAAAGATAAAGAAGGCGGTTTGGTTGTCGATTACGTCGGTATTGCGGCTGCACTGAAACAGGCAATGAACGACTATACTGCCAGAGACAAGAAGAACTATGGTGATACAGATGTAAGCAAGGCTGCATATCCGAAGTTCCTTGAAAAGCTCTCTATTTGCAGAGATTTGTTCCACGGATTCAGTTATGAGAAATTCATGACCGGAAGCGACCTCGACAGGGCGAAGCTCATCAGCGGCGGAGTGAACTTCATACTCGGCAAGAGTGTTGCAGAGTACGAGCTTCCCGACCATGAGAAGACACAGAATGTGTTTATCAAAGAAGCCCTGCTTCTCAAGCAGGCACTTTCGCTGTGCAGCAGCTTGGTAGACGAGCAAACTCGCATGGAGGCAGCTTTCTTCGAGTCCGTAAGAACAATGACCGTGCGCTTGGTTTCAGGCGGTACCGGAAAGAAGTTTACGCTTCCGGAAGTAAATGAGCGCATTAACGAGCTTTTGAAGCACAGCATCAAGAGCGAAGGTGTTATCAACCTCTTCTCCGATGTCCAGACTGAGTTTTCGTTGTTCGATCCGAAGTTTCTTGAAGAAGTGGCAAACATGAAGGAGAAGAATCTTGCAGTCGAACTCTTGAAAAAACTGATTGCCGAACAGGTCTCTGTTTACCGTCGAACAAATATTGTCAAGTCTGAAAAGTTCTCCGAAATCATTCAGAGCGCAATGAACCGCTATTTGAACGGAATGCTGACCAACGAGGAAGTCATTCAAGAATTACTCAAGCTGGCGAAAGACATTGCCGCTGCTGCCGCCGAGGGTGAAAAACTCGGATTGACAGCGGACGAGCTTGCTTTCTATGATGCCCTCACAAAGCCGCAAGCAATCAAGGACTTTTACGAGCATGACGAGCTTATTGCTATCACGAAAGAACTGACAGATTTGCTTCGCAAAAACCAGACAATAGACTGGCAAAAGAAAGAGAGCGCAAGAGCTGGAATGCGCCGCCTGGTCAAAAGGTTGCTGAAAAAACACAAATATCCGCCAGAGGGTATGGATGATGCTGTCCAGACTGTCATGAGCCAGTGTGAGATGTGGACGGACAATGTAATGACCGCTTAACTCCCCTACGAGAAAGGAGTAGATCATGGGCAATTCAGTCATGTTGAATGGCGGCGAATATGCCGGAGAACAGATTGCCTACAAAGACAGCACCTATGAGCTTGTGTCAAAGGTTGCATACCTGATCGGCGTCCCGCTCCGTATTTTCCAAAATGAACATGAGCCGCCGAAGATAGAGATATACGACCGGCTTGAGCAGGATAAAAATGCCCGCATCATCCGAAATCTATGTATCATCCGCACCGCCATTGAGCGCAATTACCGGAAAATAAATGACATCATGCGGATGGAATACCGTGGGCTTCTTTCGATGCCTGAGATTCTTCCGATGTCCAGTATGCAGCAGCTTTCAAATGACGGAATCAGCTTTATCAAAAAGTCGAGTACAAAGCTCTGCCACCACATTATCGAGATCAACCGGCTGATTTCAGACCGCATTAACAACTGCAAAAGCCTCTTTCCAATCTGGATTAACTGGGCGTACATAAAAGAGCTGTTCATCATGCCAAACGGCTTGACAGAGGACGGAACGAAAGATGCTGCGGACATCTATTACGCAAGTCTCTCCTACTACCCCTATCAAATGTATATCAACTGGGTACCGATGGACGAGGGTAATGTCCTCTATAACGATAAGAAGTTTGCTACCCTGCTTTATCAATGGCATTGCGACGCCTTCACGGAATACAGTAAAGTCTCTGATGCAGGGGCTTTTGTAAAAAACAATATCTACGACTTCATAGATGACAGCGAGAAAACCGTATTAGTAGTGGACTGCGAAAACTCTGACCCGTACAAGCTGTGCGCCACGCTAAAAAATCTTGATTATGAGGTCATGCAGAAAATTACGGCGATCATCCTTTTTGATGACGTACATACCGCTACGGCATGGCGCATTCTTGAAAACTACACCCGCATCCCCGTTGAACACATCATGATTGAGCGGATCAAGCAGAACAAATCACTGGTAGACATCAAGCTCACCGCAAGGGCCTGTCAGGAACACTACCAGAAGCAAGTGGATTCCTTTGTCATCGTCTCAAGCGATTCCGACTACTGGGGGCTTATCTCTTCCTTGCCGGACGCCAGATTCCTTGTCATGATTGAGCGGGAAAAATGCGGACCGGATATGAAGGCGGCACTTGCAGAATCCGGGATATTCTACTGCTATCTGGATGACTTCTACTCCGGCAACAGCGAGGACATCAAGAAAAACGCACTGTTTAAGGAGATGTACCGCTGGATTGACAACTCCGTTCACCTGAACGTCAACGATATGTTTGATGCCGCGCTGAGGAACACTCGAATTGAAATGTCTCCGGCAGAACGGCGTCAATTCTATGAAAAGCACATCAAACACATGACGCTGACCATCGACGAGAACGGAAACGTCAGCATTGAACTGAAACGCGGATAGCCTTGGTTTCTATTCCGGGAGGAATGTGGATGGACAACAGATTCTATTTTGGATTCAATACATCGGAGGAACGGAAAAAGCGCAGAAAAGCAGAGCTGTACTCCATGAGTGAGCAAGTCAGCACCTTCTTTTGGGATGAAGCCCCGCAGCATGGATTGGAAATGCGTGAAGGGCAGCAGGATATGTCCTTTGAGATTGTGGACGCCCTCATAAACGATCAGCACTTTGCGATTGAAGCTGGCGTGGGCATTGGCAAGTCCTTCGGTTATCTTGTGCCGGTGCTGCTGTATAGCAAACGCATGAACAAGCCGGTTATCATCGCAACCTCGACCATTGCACTTCAAGAACAGCTCTGGCGCGATGTCCACACGGTAATGCCCCTTCTTGGGCTGAACAGAGATGTCATCCTCGCTAAAGGACAGACCCATTATCTCTGCAACAAACGCGCAGATGAGTATATGTGTGACCCGAAGGCTGACCCACCGGACGCGCTCAAAGAAGGAATCCAGCAGGGGTATGAGGAACGCAAGGATTTCCCGGAGGTTTTGCCGCAAGGCGTCTGGGACAAGGTAAATGTTCAGCGGTTCAGCATGAAGAATTGCGGCTCCTGTGAAAAGAAGTGCAAGTATTACAAAGTCCGCGCAGCATTAAAGCTTACGGATGGAGTGGTACTGTGCAATCAGGATTTTCTAACCCAGCATGTCATGAAACTCCGGCGCGGTCAGGACGGGCTGATTAACGCCGCCGCTGATCTGCTTGTCGTGGATGAAGCACACAACTTGGATGATAAGGTGCGGAGTGCCACAACGGAGCGTTTCGGGCAAGGTATGCTCTTTGGAATGATTAAGAGCGCATTCTATGAGCTGCGATCCTCCGATCAAAGCAGTGTGTCCAAAGAAAAGCGAGAGGCAGAAAGCGCAATCATCGCCTTCTATAACTGCCTGAAAGCACAAGTCCAAAAGCAGATCAACGATGCAGAGCAGGATATGCGCTATGCTGACCGCTTTTTCTTTGACCAAAACGGCAGCGCAGTTGAGCTGCTTACTGAAATGAACGCCGCCATACATAACCTTTCGTCCAGCATTCAGATTTATTCCAGCATGGATTTCAGAAACAACCGTTCCTTTGCTGCCTCTGATGATCTGGATGCCGTCAGCGAATCCCTTTCGGAGCTTCTTGACCGGATAGATGATATGTTGATCTGGATTGAGCAGCACGGCAGCAACACGGAACTTGTCTATTGCCCTAAAAACACAAGAGAAATTGTGAGCCGCCTATACTTCAATGGTGATGAAAGAACCATCTTGACCTCTGCCACGCTGACGAACGCCACGAGCGGGTCTCTGGAAGAACAGTATTCTTACTTTATCAGCAATACCGGCTTTCCCGCTGGTGACCGCGGCTGCTTATCCGAACCAAAGCCTTCCCCATATCCATACGATGAACACGCCATGATCTACTATTGCGACGATCTCCCGCACCCGACCAGAGAACATGAAGCCTTTATTGAAAAGGGTGTGGAGCGACTGCTTGAGATCCTGAGCATTTCCAATGGAAAGGCACTCGTGCTGTTTACGGCAAAGACCGACATGGAAGAGGTCTACTCCATTCTCAGCGAGAAAAATCTTCCGTACAAAATCCTGATGCAGCAGCCGGGATCGTCGCAGGACAAGGTGCTGAATGAGTTTAAGGAAGATACAAACTCCGTGCTTCTGGGGACGGGCGCATACTGGGAAGGTATCAGCATTGAAGGAAAAAGCCTTTCCAATGTGATCATTTTCCGGCTTCCGTTCCCTGTCCCCGATCCAATTATCGAGTATAAGTGTTCCGTCGCAAAGGATGCCCTGATGGATGTCCGCGTTCCCGAAATGATTATCAAGCTCAAGCAGGGCATCGGGCGATTGATCCGCAATTTCACAGACACCGGCATTGTCTGCATTATCGACCGAAGACTGCGGGATGAGCCGCCGGAACGCTATCATGACATTACATGGGACTCCCTGCCTATCAAAAATCGGACAAGCAGTTTGGACGAACTTAGGAAGTTTTACGAAGGTCTGCCCTCGCCAAGGAATGATGGTACAAACGGCATTCTCTTCGGAAACATAGAACAGCCCCCC
>ERZ506896.1130-NODE-1130-length-14586-cov-3.870484_pt1 | contig 14586 bp, 13 predicted proteins | sample MGYA00513176_ERZ506896 | MGnify/ENA metagenome assembly ERZ506896
AGCCCGGGCTGAGAAAAGAGGCTGAAGAGGTTCCGATGGACTATCCGGATCTGAAACAATTGGTAGCCAATATGTTCGAAACGATGTACAATGCCGATGGTGTGGGGCTGGCCGCTCCGCAGGTCGGTTTGTCATTGCGTCTTTTGGTAATTGACGCTGACGTGATGGGAGATGATTTTCCTGAATGCAAAGGCTTCAAGCGTGCGATGATCAATCCTGTTTTCCTTGAAAAAAGTGAAGAAGAGGTTTCGATGGAGGAAGGTTGTCTGAGCCTGCCGGGAGTGCATGAGAAAGTAGCCCGTTCAGCAAAAGTACGTGTGAAATATCTGGATGAAGACTTGAAGGAACATGAAGAAACGGTGGAGGGGTTTGCTGCACGTGTTGTGCAGCATGAGTGTGAACACTTGGAAGGCCATGTATTCATAGATAATATTTCAGGAATTCGCCGTCAGTTGAATAAAAGCAAACTAAATAGTATTATTAAAGGTACAGCCCGTTGCTCCTATAAAGCAAAAGCGGTTGGTAAGTAATAAGAACTCTATTAACTAATCAGTATGACAGATTTAAGTAAAAACATTCAGGCCCTCAGGGAAAAGAAAGCCGTCGTTGAGATGGGTGGAGGTGAAGCTGCTATCGAAAAGCAGATCGCGATGGGTAAACTGACTGCCCGTGATCGTATTCTATCCTTGTTGGACAAGAATTCTTTCCATGAATATGACTTGTTCGTGAAGCACGATGGTCGTGATTTCGGCATGGATAAGAAAGATTTACCAGGTGATGGTGTTGTTACAGGTACAGGTACGATCTTCGGTGCTCCGGTTTGTATCTATGCACAAGACTTTACGGTTGCCGGTGGTTCACTGGGCTTGCAGCATGCACGTAAGATCACGAAGATCATGGATCATGCTCTGAAAATGAAATGTCCGATTATTGGTATCAACGACTCAGGTGGTGCACGTATCCAAGAAGGTGTAGGTGCATTGGCGGGTTATGGTGAAATATTCTATCGCAATACAATTGCTTCCGGTGTTATTCCTCAGATTTCGTTGATCCTGGGACCTTGTGCCGGTGGAGCCGTATATTCTCCGGCTTTAACGGACTTCGTATTTGTAGTAGAGAATATCTCCAAGATGTTTATTACAGGTCCGAATGTGATCAAGACCGTGTTGGGCGAAGATATTTCTATGGAAGATCTGATTCCGAAGGAGGAGGTTGTAATTACAATGACGAAGCTTGGCTATATCAAGCGTATGTCAAATGATACTTTCAAGGCGCAGAACCGTGGAGGTAAAGGAATCAAAGGTATGCAGACTCTGGAAGAAGACTATGTAGAAGAGTTGTTTATGACTCACAGCCATCACTATATTATGTTCTTTACAAATACAGGACGTGTATATAGATTAAAGGGCTATGAGATTCCGGAGGCAAGTCGTACTTCCAGGGGAACAGCGATTATCAATCTTCTCCAATTAATGCCGGGTGAGAAGATCAGTGCAGTAATTCCGATTGATGAATATCGTGATGGTGAATATCTCTTCATGGCAACCAAGAAAGGTCTTGTAAAGAAAACTCCGATCAAAGAGTATGCAAATGTAAGAAAAACAGGATTGGCAGCTATCACACTTCGGGAAGAAGACGAATTGATCGAGGTAAAATATACAAATAATGAACAGGATATCCTTATGGTGACAAAATATGGTCAGTGTATCCGGTTTAGCGAAAAAGATGTACGTTCTACAGGAAGAACTTCTATGGGAGTGCGTGGAATGAATCTCTCTGATCGGGACGAAGTAATCGGAATGCAGCTTGACTCACAGGGAAGTGAACTTCTCATCGTATCTGAGAAGGGTATGGGAAAACGTACGGATATGATTGAATTTACTCGACAGAACCGTGGCGGTAAAGGTGTGAAATGTTATAAGATCACTGAAAAGACCGGTAATGTTGTAGGTGTTAAAGCAGTCAATGAAGATGATGAGATTATGATCATCAATACAGAGGGAATTATCATTCGTATGAAATGTGAAGGAATCTCTGTTCTTGGAAGAATTACTTCCGGTGTGAAACTTATTAATTTAAAAGAAGGCGATATTGTAGCCAGCATCGCAAAAGTAAGAAAAGGCGATGAAGAGGAAGACCAAAATGAAACTGATTAAAAATGGAGAGATATATGCGCCGAAGTATCTTGGAAAAAAAGATTTATTGATATGCAATGAGAAGATTGAATATATTGCAGATCAAATAACAGAAGTACCGGATTATTGTGAAGTGATCGATGCTCAGGGAAAATATGTGATACCTGGGCTGATTGATCAGCATGTGCATGTAACGGGAGGCGGAGGAGAAGGAAGTTTCCATACTCGTACTCCGGAGCTTCAATTATCTGAGATGATCGAAGGAGGAATTACAACCGTTGTAGGGCTCCTTGGAACAGATGGGATTACAAGAAGCATAGAAAATTTATACGCAAAAGTAATGGCACTGAATGAAGAAGGTGTCAGCGCTTATATGATAACGGGAGCTTATGGATATCCTAGTCCGACGATTACCGGAGAAGCAGCTAAGGACATTGTATTTATTGAAAAAGTTCTCGGTGTGAAATTGGCAATTTCAGATCATAGAGCTCCAAACGTTACACTAGATGAATTGATCGGACTAGCCAGTAAAACAAGAGTGGCTGGTATGTTAAGTGGAAAACCGGGAATAGTTGTACTTCATATGGGAGACTCAGAAGCAGGATTGGAACCTGTATTTGAAGCATTAAAGAAAACTGCAATTCCGGAAGGAATCTTCCGTCCTACTCATGTAAACCGCAATCCGGCTCTTATGAAACAATCATACAGATTTCTTGAAATGGGAGGTTATATTGATCTGACTTGTGGAATGACGGGTGAAGACAGACCTGCCGATTGTGTGAAAGAATGTTTAAAAAGAGGACTTCCGACGGAACATATTACAATCAGTTCTGACGGACATGGAAGCTGGTCGAATTACGCTGAAGATGGAACACTCTTAGAAATAGGTGTTTCCGGTGTCAGAAGCCTTTTAAAAGAGATGCAGTACATGGTAAAGGAAAATCAACTGAGTTTGGAAGAGGCTCTTCCATATGTGACATCCAATGTAGCCGATGCAATTGGACTTAATAATAAAAAAGGAAAGCTTATAGAGCAAGCGGATGCAGATATTCTCATTTTGGATAAGAATATGGAATTAAGTTCGGTAATAGCGCGTGGACAGGTTATGATACAATGTGGAAAACTCTTAAAAAAAGGAACTTATGAGTAGAAATAAGTAAAAGACAGGCGAAAGAAAAGAGAGTGCCACTCAATGATCTAAAGAGATGATTGGGTGACACCCTCTTTTTTATGTACAGATCATGTTATGAATTTATTTTTTATAATCTTCAAATACTGCTACAACCTTTTTCATTTCTTCTTCGGAGAAACGCTGGTCACAGCAGATAGACATGATGTGTCCATAAACATATTCTGCTTTCGGATAACCGGTAATGTCAATAAATGGCGGTACCGGCCAGTAAATCTTTGGAGGGACCTCATTGGCAGCGAGATGTTCCATAAGAGCATTACGATTATCCACAAGAAATGGGAAGAACATCGGGCATACATCATCCGGAAGCTCTGTGAATATAGGTCTTACTTCTGGGTTCTTTGGAAGATGCTTCAGAAGGTAAGCGAAATTTTTACGTCGTTTTTCAATGGCATTGTCAATAGGATAATGAAGAATTGTTTCCAGTGATTTAGGATCTCCTTCTTGAATATCATAAATTTTGCGAAGTTCCCACTCTGCTTTCCAGAATGCATCCTGACTTTTTTTATTTAATTCTTCATTATTCGTATGCTCATATTCATGACGGGTAGACAGTGCATAATCACGTACACTGAGATGATGTTCATCGGCAGGAAGAGGAGTAACCTGAAAAGTGCCCCCGCATTTGAAAGCAAGACCTCCGGAAATCACTCCCATCCATTTACGAAGACTTACTGCAACATAATCAACATCAGCAAAGCATCCGGATGGTGAAAGAGCAGTGTGAGTAGTATCCTGCATGACAGTTACACCGTGATGTCTGCATTTCCTGACAAATTCAGAATCAAAAGTAGAAAATCCATAATAACCGGTAATGAGAAGAAAACTGATTTTGTCGATCAAAGTTTCATCAAATTGCGGTACAAGATGTTCGTCTACATCATAATAGTAGATTTCATAGTTTGCTTTGACGAAACAACCGGTTACTGTTTCACAGGTGTAAGATGGCAGATAGGCTACCCGTCTCTGATCAGTTAGCATAGAGTCTTGCAAACAGTAATAAATGGCACATCGTCCTGACATTAAATGTTTCATGTCTGTGGCTGATGGACACATTCTGATTGCATAATTTGTTTCTGCTCCTGATGTTTCTTCATACGGAAAAAATCCTCCAATTTCCATAAATATTACCTCCTTTGTATTTATATATTCTTTATGAAGAAAGAGTATCCATAAAATCCTGCCTTTTTGCTGGTGGCAGAAGATCCATAGCAAGGTAAGAAGAAATTAAGTTAACCATTGCTATCGGAAGAGTTAATGAATTATAAAAAATCTCAGTTTTGGTTTGGCAGATCAATATATATTGACTAAAAGGTACAGCTGGAGAAGAATGGTCATCTGTGATAGTGAGTATAGAAGCACAACTTTTTTCTGCTTTTTTTGCAATACTTTCCATAGGAAAATAATATTTTGGAAAAGAAAAGAAAATTACCATGTCATCTTCATTCAATGATTCCAGTTGCTTTTGAGTATCGGCAATATCTTCAAGATCTACAAGAGATACATTCAAAAATAAAAGCCTCATTCGAAATGCAAGAAATTCACCGGGAATTTTGGAAATATCGTGAGCAAATATGAAGATTCGTTTTTTTTCTTTTATTGTTTTACATATGTTTGCAATATCATTCGGATTGAGAGTTGAGAAAAAATCGGAAGCTGCTTTTATCTCCGTATTACATATATTTAAAAGAAGTGCCGCTTTTTCTGATTCATTCGGACATGTGTTTGTCGGTATATTATAGTCAGATGCTGAAACTTTTTGAATCATATGTTGTGTATAATTACGAAATTCATCTTTCAATTCTAAAAAACTGTTACAGCCTACTTTCTGACAGAAACGAAGAAGGGTAAGTTCTGAAGATGAAGTGTTGTGGCTTAACTGTGCGAGCGTTATATAACAAATATCTCCCGGATTTGATGTCATGTAATCTGCAATACTTTTTTGTTTTCTTGTAAACTGCGGATATAGTTCTTTAATTCGATCTAAAATATTCATAGAAATCTCCTTTAAGTAAAGAAATATTTATCTTACAAAATATAAAGTAAATACTTTACTTTTTGTATTATATCATGTATAGTTTAAAATATAAAGTAAAGTATGCACTTTATTTACAAAAATTTGTACTGAGGGCAGAAATGTATTAAAGTGACAGAAAATTCAACAAAAGGAGGAATGAAGTACCTATGAAAAAATTATTTGAAAAACATTTTGAGGGAACATGGACGGTTATATTTTTAATCTGTTTCTTTTTTATCATGATTCCTTTTCCTTTTTTCTACAGTGAGACATACATCCCATCCCTTGGTGGTGTTCCATCTTATGTGTATGGATGGTTGATCAATGCAGCAGTTGTATTTGGTTTAATTGGTGTATATTACAAAATGTGTATGAAGAGAAAAGAATATCATGTGTATGATGAAGAAAATGCAGACGATAAGAAGGAGGAGCAGAAATAATGGGAGCAGCAGTACAACCATCACCAGGACCATTTTATACTGTCCTGATTATTTATCTTGGAGTTATGGCATTTATCGGCTGGTATGCAAGTCGTAAAACTTCCAGTTTAGGAGACTTTTTCGTCCTCAGCGGAAAAGCAGGAGCAATCGTTAGTGGTATTGCATATTTTTCCACACAATTTTCTATGGGAACATTTCTTGGAACACCGGGAACAATCTATGGAGTCGGATATGCCGGTATGGCAATCTCTATACCGGGCGCAGTATTCTGTATGATTCTTCCGGCAATTTTAATGGGAAGAAAGTTAGTTACATTGGGACATGAATATGGTTTTCTTACAATGGCTGACTACTTGTCTGATCGTTATCATTCTAAAAAAATGGGTGGTATTCTCGGAGTTATGATGTTGTTCTTCTTAATTCCTATGATGGGAGCACAGATTATTGGAGCAGGTGTCATCGTTCATGTATTTACAGGTCTTCCGGAGTGGGTAGGAGTTATAGGAATGGGAATCGTAGTAATTCTCTACTGTATGACCGGCGGTATGAAAGGTGCTATGATGACAGATGTAATTCAAGGTTCACTTATGATTGCAACTGCAGTTATTACATTTGTCGTATCTGTCGTAATGGGTGGAGGATTTGAAAATATTAACCATACATTACAGGGAATGAATGAAGCATATCTTACATTCCCAGGGGCAAATGGATATATGCCGTGGGCATATTATGTGTCTAATATTGTACTTTGGGCATTCTTTACAATGGGACAGCCTCATTTATTTACAAAGTTCTTTACTATGAAAGATCATAAGACTATGTTCAAGGCAATCTTCCTTGGAACGGGCGGAATGTTAGTATCTGCAACTTTGATCGAATGGGCAGGTGTAAATGGTATTGCATCTATTCAAGGAATTGAAAAGGCAGACCAGATTGTACCGCTTATTCTTCAGAGAGGCTTAAATCCGTTCTTAGCTTCTATCTTTATTGCGGGTATTGTAGCGGCAGGAATGTCTACCATTGATGGAATTCTTGTTACAACAACCGGAGCGGTTACAAGAGATATTTATCAGAAAATTATTAATAAAAAAGCGGATGATAACAGTGTTATGAAGTTATCTAAAGTAGTAACAGTGTTAATCGGTGTTGTTGTTATTTGTTTTGGTGTATTCCAGCCTGGAAGTATTTTTGAAATTAATCTTTTTGCATTTTCTGGAATGGCAATTTTTGTAGTACCTGTCTTGTTTGGAATGTACTGGAAAAAATCAACAGCGGCAGGAGCAATTGCTTCAATTGTAGTAGGTGTTATTGCACTTCTTGCATTTACACTAGTTCCGGAAGTAAAAGCGTTGGCATTTGGATTCCACGCATTGTTCCCGGCAACAATTTTAGGTTCTGTTACAATGATCTTCATTAGCTTATTGACGCAGAAACCACCTCAGGAAACAATTGACCGTCATTTCCTTGTTTTTAATAAATAGGGATTTTAAGGAGGAATAGTTATGTATTTGGGAAAAATGACAACCTTACAGGCAAAGGAAGCCTTTGAAAAAGATCCGATTATCGTAATTCCGGTAGGAAGTACAGAACAGCATGGAACACAGAGTGCTCTTGGAACAGACTATATGGTTCCGTCTTATATTGCGGATCATATTGCAGATATGGAGAATGTAATTGTAGCTCCAAGTGTAAATTACGGAGTATGCCCGTATCACTTGAGTTTTGAGGGAAGTGTCAATATTGGATATGAGGGACTATACATGGTTCTTCATGGAATCATGGATTCCTTAATGCAGCACGGTGCAAAGAGATTTCTCGTATTAAACGGGCATGGTGGAAATACTCCATCTATTGACAGAGCAGCGTTAGAGGTTTATCACAAAGGCGGTATCTGTGCACAAATTGACTGGTGGAGTCTCGTAGCGCAACTTGACAGTAAATACAACGGGGGACATGGTGATATACTGGAAACAGCAGTTATGATGGCAATTGATCCGGAATCTGTACATATGGAGCTTAGTCAGCCAATGAATGCACAGCATCCGACAGAAAATGTAAAGGCTGCTTATATTCAGGCAGTAGACTATAAGGGAGGAATCGTACGCCTTGTAAGAGATACAAAAGAAATTGCACCAAGTGGCTGGTTTGGACCGTTTGATCCAAAAGAAGCCACTGTGGAATTGGGGCAGGGAGCACTTGACCTTTCTGTAGAGTATGTTCGTGGTTTTATTGATGAATTTCGGAAAATTAATTAAATTTTTCTGAGGTAAGTTTGAGAAATTCTTTCATAGCCCGACTGAAATATTTTCCGGATTTCCAATAAAAAAACAGATTTCTACAACTGAGTTTAGAATCCAGCTTATAGTAAACTACATTGGGATGGGAAGGAACTTGACGGATTAAGGTATCGCTGATGAAAGAAATTCCCATTCCTGAACAGGTAATATTATAAGAAGTCATTTGCTGGTCAAGTTCAAATAATATGTGTGGTGTGATACTTTGTTTTTGTAAAATATCTATAGCACGTTTTCTTGTATCGTTGTTCGGTTTTAACAGAATAAAAGAATCTTGTTTAAAAAAATTCAGAGGAACAGATTCAACGGATTCATCTAAAAAGGAACCGTCTCTTATCATATCTGTAGAGATTTGATAAGAGGTGGTTTTTTTTGCAGAATCTAAATATTTAGGAACAGCAAGAAGAAGATGCTCTGTATGGTAGTGGCTGTGAGAAAATATTTCTTCATCCAAGATACAATTATCAATCATAAAGTCAATCTTTCCGTTTCTTAAAAGCTCAGAAAGTTTGGAAGTGTTTTCTTCAATCAATTTTATTTTCACAAGCGGAAAACGCTTGGAAAATTCGCTCATTAGAGGTGGAAGTACCCAAGAAGAAAAAAGCGTACTTCCGCCGAGGATAAGATTGCCGGTTTTTAAGCCATCCCAATCGTTGACAAAATTAGAAAATTCGTGTTCCAGAGAGTAAATATGCTCTATATACTGGATATATTTTTCTCCGCATTCTGTAAGAGTTAATGGCTTTGTGCTTCTATCAAAGATAGGAGCGCCTATCTTCTTTTCGATTCGTTTTACGGTAGCGCTCAAAGAAGGTTGAGAAATAAATAATTTCTTTGCAGCTTTGGAAAAACTTTTTTCTTTATAAACGGTATAGATGTATTCCATTCCTTGAAACATGATTTTAACTCCTAACATAACTTTAAAGCTATAATTATAATAAAAATATATGTATTTGATTATATTTTAATAGATAGATACAATGAAATCAATAAGAAAGGTAACAAGAAAATATATCGTTGGAGGAAATGAAAAAATGGATGAGCAAAAAAAAGATTATCGTGTGGAACAGGATTCAATTGGAACGAAAGATGTTCCTAAATCGGTGTATTATGGTGTTCAGTCACTTCGTGCGGCTGAAAATTTTCATATTACAGGATTAAATATGCATCCGGAAATTATCAATAGTCTTGCATACATTAAAAAGGCAGCTGCAATTACAAACTGTGAGGTCGGTATTTTAGACAAAACAATCGCAGATGCAATCGTAAAAGCCTGTGACGAAATTTTAAAAGGAAAATTGCATGATAATTTCATTGTGGATCCGATTCAAGGAGGAGCAGGAACATCTTTAAATATGAACGCCAATGAAGTAATTGCGAATCGCGCGATTGAAATACTTGGCGGAAAAAAGGGAGATTATTCTATTGTTAATCCGAATGACCACGTAAACTGTGGACAATCTACAAACGATGTAATTCCGACAGCAGGAAAAATGACTTCGCTTCGTCTGTTGAAAAATTTGAAATATGAGTTAGAACTTTTATATGAGGCACTCTGCAGAAAATCAGAAGAGTTTGATCATGTGATCAAAATGGGGCGTACACAGATGCAGGATGCTGTGCCGATTCGACTCGGACAGGAATTTGGGGCTTATTCTGTAGCCATCCAGAGAGATATTCGTCGCATGGATAAAGCAATGGATGAAATGCGTGCTTTAAATATGGGAGGTACAGCTGTAGGAACCGGAATTAATGCGGATAAAAATTATCTGAAGAGGATTGTTCCAAATATTGCAGAAATATCGGGAATAGATTTTATTCAGGCATTTGACTTGATTGATTCTACACAGAATCTGGATTCATTTGTGGCTGTTTCCGGAGCAATCAAAGCATGTGCAGTGACACTATCTAAGATTGCAAATGATCTTCGTCTTATGTCATCAGGACCAAGAGCCGGCTTCCATGAAATTAATCTTCCGGAGAGACAAAACGGTTCTTCCATTATGCCTGGAAAAGTAAATCCTGTAATTCCAGAAGTAGTTAATCAGGTTGCATTTAATATTATCGGAAACGACCTTACAATTACGATGGCTGCAGAGGCAGGACAGCTTGAATTAAATGCATTTGAACCGATTATATTCTATTGTATGTTCCAGTCTATAGATACATTAGCATATGCAGTTCAGACGTTTGTAGAAAATTGTGTGAAAGGGATTACTGCCAATGAGACAAGATGTCGTTATCTTGTGGAGAACAGCGTTGGGATTATTACTGCAATCTGTCCGCATGTAGGATATCAGAAGGCAGCAGATATAGCTAAAAAAGCAATGAAAACAGGAGAGTCTGTCAGAAGTTTAATTTTACAAGAAAAACTTCTCGACGAAGAAGAATTAGATATTATTTTAGAGCCAACACAGATGACAGAACCGGGAATATCAGGAAAAGAATTGTTGCTTAAGAATGCAGAAGGTTTATAATAAAACTATAAGAGTATTTATTATATAAGTAATTTGAATTTTCACACGGAAAGAGCAAAGGCAAAGAGGGTACTTAAAAAGGGAAAAAGGTGATAAAATATGAAAGCAACAAAAGAAATCGCAGTCGAAAAATTCAAAAAAGGATATAACTGCTGTCAAGCTGTAGCGTGTGCATATTGCGAGGAGCTTGGTGTCAAAGAAGAAGACATGTTCCGCATAACCGAAGGGTTTGGAAGTGGTATGGGAGGATTAAAAGATACTTGCGGTGCAGTGACAGGTATGTTTCTTATTATCAGTTTGTATAACAGTGCCGGTGATATGAATGATCCTAAGAAGACTAAAATGGACACTTACAAAAAATTCCGGGAGGCGGCTGCGGCTTTTGAAAAGAAAAACCGTTCTATTTACTGTCGCGATCTGAAAAATATGGATGGTCCTCAGCCATTGATCTGTTGTGTGCAATGTGTGGAAGATGCAGCTGCATGGATTGATGAAAATTTAAAGTAAAGAGATATAAGAAAAAGAGGGTGTCTGCCAATCGTTTTCTCTCAAATGATTGGCAGGCGACTTTTTTTGCAGATTATTTCAAATATATTCGCTTCGAGTATGTGAATAAATTTTCTCTTGAGATTTTTCTAAGTCTATCATATACTTGATTTATCAGAGAATTCTATTTTGATTATTCTAATATCATTTTGACCATTCGGTCAGAGGATTCCAGAAAAACTTATTAAGCACAAATAACAGATAGCAGGAAAGCGGTTGTATATTTGTAGAAGAATCTTTATAATAAAGTTATAAGTTTATCTTTGTACAAATGATTTGTCTTTTCTGCAAGGAAAGGAGTACAAAGATGAAAAGTAACGACAACACATTTATTATGTCACCCAAGGTGGATTTTTGTTTCAAGGAGCTTTTGAATGACGAAGATGTCAGACGGGGGTTTATAGCGGCGATATTGGGCGTCAAAGCAGATATGATTCAAAGAACAGAGCTGCTTCCTACATATTTAAGAAAACAACATCAAAAAGATAAGCTTGGAATTTTGGATATACGGGTAGTGTTGGAAAATGGTACGCAGATAGATATAGAAATGCAGGTTATTGCTTATGATTATTGGGCAGAACGCTCTTTGTTTTATCTTTGTAAGATGTTCTCAGAACAAATCCATGAAGGTGAGGATTATCAAGAGTTAAAGAAATGTATCCATGTGGGAATTTTAAATTTCATATTATTTGATGATGAAGAATATTACTCTAAATTCCATATATGGGAAGACCGCAGGAAACTATTGTATACGGATAAGATGGAAATTCATATTGTAGAACTTCCGAAACTTAAAAAATATCAGTATCCGGAAACAGAGTTACTCAGATGGGCGCGTTTCTTTAATGCAGAGAATAAGGAGGAAATGGAAATGGCCGTTCAGGGAGATAAATACATGGAAAAAGCATACAATCGTTTGGTAAATTTGAGTGCTGATGATGAAAAACGTCTGGAGTATGAAGAAAGACAAAAGGCAATCAGAGATTACAATCATATGATTAATAGTGGATGGCGTACAGGACATGCAAGGGGATATGCAGAAGGACATGCGGAAGGACATGCGGAAGGTAGAATACAAGAGTGTATAGAAATATTACAGGAAATGGGAATATCTGAAGAAAAAATACAAGACAAGCTGGCACAGAAATTTTCATTGTCAGAAAAAGAAATAGAGGAATTTATGGAGAAATATTGGAAAAGAGCCGAGAGTTAGAATCTCTCGGCTCTTAGTTTTTATCTTCTGAATTATCCTTAGGCATTATCTTTCTCATATTCACGAATCAAAATCTCAGCTACAGCAACTACTGTAAATTTCACCATCTCAATACAGTGGCATTTTCTCTCCGGAGAATTTCTGTCTGGGTAATCTTTAATTAAGATACGGCAGCAGGTGGCACCAAATTCTTTTTTGAATTTATCGTGAAATTCTTTCGTAAGTTCAAAACATCTGTTGATTTTTGGATCCCCCGGCGTGCTTCTTCCATATAAGAAACCGATACACATAGCTCCTCCGGCTACAGCACCGCAGAGACATCCTGCACCTCCCATTCCCCAAGGAAAACCGGAACTCATTGCAATGGCACTATCTGGAATGTCAAGTTCTAAAGCATCTCTGATTGCTGCAATTACAGATTCTGAGCAAGCAAACCCGGAAGTAAATATTTTAACAGCATTATCCTGTAACTTATTCATGTCAACATTTGTATTCATAGGTAAAGCCCCCTAACTATTAAAATGTATATTATTAATGTTATTGTACATCTTAGTTGTTAATATTTCAATTATATCTCCACTCTTTTAATAATGATAATTGGTGTTAGAAACTTTTTCTATATAAATGCGTAGAAATTACAATGGTAAATGGATTTTTACCATTTTTTTCTCCAAATGTCAATATACAAATCAAATCTTTTATCTTTACTTTCAAAGGTACTGCCCTTATACTAGGAAACAGAGAAGTTTACAGATAAAAAGGAGTTATTACGAATATGAAGCGGATTTTAATGATGGTATTTCGAAATATTCTTCTTGTTCCATACATGTGGATTAAATTATGTTATCATGCCAGTCATGTGGATAAATATACAGAAGAAGAACATTACAAAATGCTTCGATATATTACATATCGTGCAAATAAAGGTGGAAACGTAATTATAGATGTACACGGGCAGGAAAACATTCCGAAAGAAAATGGATTTATGTTTTTTCCAAATCATCAAGGAATGTATGATGTTCTGGCAATTATTGATGCGTGTCCAAAGCCATTTTCTGTTGTTGCAAAGAAAGAAGTTGCTAATGTACCGTTTTTAAAGCAGGTATTTGCGTGTATGAAAGCATATATGCTGGATCGAGAAGATGTGCGACAGGCAATGGAAGTTATTGTTAATGTAACCAAGGAAGTTAAAAAAGGAAGAAACTATTTGATTTTTGCAGAAGGTACACGATCTAAAAAAGGAAACCAGATTCAGGACTTTAAAGGAGGAAGTTTCAAATCTGCGACAAAAGCAAGATGTCCCATTGTTCCGGTGGCATTGATTGATTCATTTAAACCATTTGACACAAATTCTATCACTCCGGTTACAGTTCAGGTCCATTTTTTAGAACCGCTTCTATATGAAGAGTATAAAGATATGAAGACAAATGAAATTGCAGAAACCGTAAAAGAAAGAATACAAAATAAGATTAATGAAAACATTGTGAAATAAGGGATTGACAATAGGTAGAACCTTTAGTATAATAACCCTTGCTGGAGAAATACTCAAGAGGCTGAAGAGGCGCCCCTGCTAAGGGTGTAGGTCGGGCAACCGGCGCGAGGGTTCAAATCCCTCTTTCTCCGCTGACTAGAAATGCTACGGACTTTCGGGTTCGTAGCATTTTCAGTTTATACAAATAAATAGAAGTCAGAATGGAAATAAGTATGAAAGAAAAGATTAAAGCACTGCTGACGGATTCCATGTGGAGTATTGCAGGATTAATGTTAATGAACGTTGTTGTTCAGTTTTTAGTTTATCCGGTGTGGAACAACCACCTTGGCAGTGAAGAATACGGAAACATTTTATATCTGATATCAATTATGAACATTATCGCTATTTCTGTCGGCAGTGCATGTAATTATGCCCGGATGACAGAGAGCGCGACAAAGGATACATGGAATATCAATTACAATATTATTCTTATGGCATCCTCTGTAATCGTGATTCCGGTAATGCTCATCATTGTAAAGTTCTGCGGTGTTCCAATGACAGTGACTGAAGCGGTTACATTTTTAATTCTTACGATTCTTACAATGTGGCGCTTTTATGCGGATGTGGAGTACAGGCTGCATCTGAATTACAAAGGTTACTTTTTATATTACCTTTTTATCAGTATCGGATATTTAATCGGTATTGTGTTATTTAAAGTAACCGGTATGTGGGCATTGGCATTAATTCCGGGAGAAATCGCAGGACTCATAATGGTTTTTGCCAAAGGTTCTGTTTTCGAAA